>ENA-UAMB01000182-UAMB01000182.1-human-gut-metagenome-genome-assembly--contig:-NODE-182-length-42126-cov-13.342231_pt1 | contig 42126 bp, 35 predicted proteins | sample MGYA00243707_ERZ654484 | MGnify/ENA primary metagenome ERZ654484 (study PRJEB26926, sample SAMN06164464) | human gut metagenome | biome: ENVO:00009003; feature: ENVO:2100002; material: ENVO:00002003... | reverse complement strand
AGGGCAAGCCGTTCCCCCAGGATCCCCGTGATCAGCTGATCGAGGCTGTCAAGGCTGTCTTCCGCAGCTGGGACAACCCCCGTGCAAACGTCTACCGCAAGATGAACGAGATCCCCTACGAGTGGGGCACCGCTGTCAACGTCCAGCAGATGGCTTTCGGCAACTCCGGTGATCGTTCCGGTACCGGCGTTGCATTCACCCGTGACCCCGCCACCGGCGCTAAGAAGCTGATGGGCGAGTACCTGATCAATGCACAGGGCGAGGACGTCGTTGCTGGTGTCCGCACCCCGTCTCCCATCAGCCACCTGCACGAGCAGATGCCTGAGGTGTACGATCAGTTCGTTGAGATCGCAACCCGTCTGGAGAACTACTTCCGCGATATGCAGGATATGGAGTTCACCATTGAGGACGGCCACCTGTACATGCTGCAGACCCGTAACGGCAAGCGTACCGCACAGGCTGCTCTGCAGATCGCCTGCGATCTGGTGGACGAGGGCATGATCACCGAGCAGGAGGCTGTCCTGCGCGTGGAGCCCAAGCAGCTGGATACCCTGCTGCATCCCCAGTTCGACGCTGCTGCCCTGAAAGCAGCTGAGGTCGTCGGCAAGGGCCTGGCTGCTTCTCCCGGTTCCGCCTGCGGCCAGATCGTCTTCACTGCTGAGGAAGCAGAGGAGAAGGTCAAGTCCGGCGAGATGAAGAAAGTCGTTCTGGTCCGTCTGGAGACCTCTCCCGAGGACATCGTCGGTATGCAGGTCTCTCAGGGCATCCTGACTGTCCGCGGCGGCATGACCAGCCACGCGGCCGTTGTTGCCCGTGGTATGGGCACCTGCTGTGTTTCCGGCTGCGGCAATGACAACGATGTGAAGATCGACGAAGAGGCTAAGACCTTTGAGATCAACGGCCACAAGTTCGTTGAGGGCGATTGGATCTCGATCGATGGTTCTACCGGCAACATCTACGGCGAGCAGATCGCTACGGTTGCAGCTACCGGCAACAAGAACTTCAACCGCTTCATGGGTTGGGCAGACGCAGCTCGTCAGCTGCTGGTCATGACCAACGCCGATAACCCGCGTGACGCACAGCAGGCCGTTGACCTGGGTGCCGAGGGTATTGGCCTGTGCCGTACCGAGCACATGTTCTTCGCTGAGGACCGCATCGCTGCTGTCCGTGAGATGATCTGCGCACGTACCGTTGAGGAGCGCAAAGTCGCTCTGGCAAAGGTTGAGCCGTTCCAGGAGGCAGACTTCACCGCAATGTACCGCATCATGGGCGAGCGCCCGATGACCATTCGTTACCTGGATCCGCCTCTGCATGAGTTCCTGCCCACCAAGGCTGAGGATATCGAGGCTCTGGCAAAGGACATGGGCATGACCACCGAAGAGCTGAACAACGTGGTTGTCAGCCTGCATGAGTTCAACCCCATGATGGGCCACCGTGGCTGCCGTCTGGCTGTCACCTACCCCGAGATCGCTGAGATGCAGACCAACGCTGTCATCAAGGCTGCTCTGAAAGTCTCCGCTGAGACCGGCAAGATGATCACCCCGCACATCATGATCCCTCTGGTGGGCGAGGTCAAGGAGCTCAAGTACGTCAAGGAGATCGTCGTGGCAACTGCCGACAAGCTGATCGCTGAGGCTGGCGTTGACATGAAGTACCAGGTTGGTACCATGATTGAGATCCCGCGTGCCGCTCTGACCGCTGGTGATATTGCAAAGGAAGCTGAGTTCTTCAGCTTCGGCACCAACGACCTGACTCAGATGACCTTTGGCTTCAGCCGTGACGACGCTGCCAAGTTCCTGGGCGCATACTACGAGAAGAAGATCTACGAGAGCGATCCGTTCCAGCACCTGGATCAGATCGGTGTCGGCAAGCTGATCAAGATGGCTGCTCACGATGGCCGTGAGACCCGTCCCGACCTGGGCCTGGGTATCTGCGGCGAGCACGGCGGCGATCCCTCCAGCGTCGAGTTCTGCCACAATGTTGGCCTGGACTACGTCAGCTGCTCTCCGTTCCGTGTGCCTATCGCACGTCTGGCTGCCGCTCAGGCTGCCATCAAGAACCCCCGCAAGTAATTGCGTGAGCGCTTGAAAAAGCACAAATAAAGCAAACAAAGCCCCCCGGTTTCTGTGATAGGAAGCCGGAGGGCTTTTTGTGTCTTGTTTTGTGAGTGGAAAGAAGGTACAATAATAGCAAATGACTCACATCTGCGAGGTGATACCATGCTGAACATCTACTTTGGAGATATGCCGGAGGCAGTCTACAATACGTCGGTCTATTTTAACTATACCTACGAGGACGAATGGCTGACTTCGGACTTTGCCAAAGAGGTCATCAAGAAAATTGATAAGTCCGACGTCAAAGGCCCTCATGCGGTGGAAAGCCCGGTTCTGGGGGTCATCTCGCCGGAAAAACTGTCCGGCGGTACGAAAACGCTTTTGCTGATGGCAAACGACCCGGAAAAGGTATTCAATGCCTCAACTTGTGGCGATAACTGTGCACCCTTTATTCTGAAGCTGGCGAAAAAGAAGAATTTGACCATCAACCTGCGGCATCTCATGAATTTTGGTAAGAAAAAATTCCCGGTGGATGTGAAAGTCCTGAATACCGGTGATGTGGTGCACAGCATGGAAGAACTGATGCCGATTGCATTTCAGTTTGTGTGAGGCGATAGGATGAAGGGAAAACATAAAATCGAAGTCCGAAGCGGACGGGTCGTTTTCACAATCGAACTGGAACGAAACATTACGATTCTGCGAGGGGACAGTGCCACCGGAAAAACGACATTGGTAGAGATGCTGCAAGCATACGAAACCTACGGCAGACAGAGCGGCGTGACGGTGAGCTGTGATAAACCGTGCCGGGTGCTGTCGGGTGTCAACTGGGAATTGCAGCTGAATGCGACCCATGACAGCATCGTGTTTGTGGATGAAGGCAGTACCTTTGTTTCAAGCCTTGACTTTGCCCGTGCGATTCAGCATTCGGACAACTACTATGTGCTGGTCACAAGAGAAAATTTGAGCACCCTGCCATACAGTGCAAACGCTATTCTGGAACTGAAAAAGACTACTAGCCGCTTCAAACGAACTTATAATAAGGCGTACCCGGTCTATGATTCACTGACAGCCAGCAACGTGCAGCTGGAAGGTGTTGAAAAGCTGTTGACAGAAGATGCAAATTCCGGGTATCAGCTGTTTACAAAAGTCGGCGAGAAATACGGAATTGTCTGTATCCCTGCGGCAGGCAAAGATAACATCAAACAGAAGATCTTCCCAATGAAATCCGAGAAGGTTCTGATAATTGCAGACGGTGCGGCGTTTGGCCCGCAGATGAACGACATTTATCGCCTGATGCAGGAGGACAACGCAAAGTTCAGCTTGTACCTGCCGGAATCGCTGGAATGGCTGCTTCTGAAAGCAGATTTGCTCGGACAGCCTGATATTCTTGAAATCCTGCAACATCCGGCAGATTTCATTGAGAGCAGCGAGTTTTTCAGCTGGGAGCGGTTCTTTACCAACTTGCTGGAACAGCGAACGAAGGATGTTCCCTATATGCGATATGACAAGGCAAAGTTGCCGGAATTCTATTTGCAGGAAGAAAATTTGGAGAAGATCATTGCGGAGATGGGGTAAAACACACTGGAAATTCACAAATAGCGTATCACCGTTACTCCGAACGCCCTGTAATTTTGGCACCCGCCCAGGCTGCGATCAAGAACCCCCGCAAGTAATCGCGTGAGGGCTTGAGAAAGCACGAATAAAGCATAATGAACCGCCGCGGTTTCCGAAAGAGGAAGCCGGGGCGGTTTTTTGAGCTCACGGAGGGGCAGATGAAAAACGCAGTATGAATATATACCATATAAAAATGAATATATGCTAAAATTTCGGAAAAATACTTGCATTTTCATTAAAATGAGTGTATTATAACACCTGCCGACGAAATGCCGACAATCAACAAGAGAGGGATCGATACGATTATGTCTTTGAAGAAGAAAATTGCTGCGGCTTTCATCGCCTGTGCGATGACGCTTGCCGTGGTTCCTTCCGCTTTCGCCTGCACGGCACTCTATGTCGGCAGCGACCTCACCGAGGATGGCACCACCATGTTTGGCCGGATCGAGGATCTGGGCACCAACGATTACAACAAGCTGTTCAACGTCAGCCCTGCCGGGAAGCACACCGCAGGCGAGGTGTACGAGGGCTGCTACGGCTTTACCTACACCTTCACCCACGACAGCTACCGCTACACCGCCCGCCGGGACGACAACGGTCTGGGTGTCTGCCCGGACTGCGACAGCACCCACGAGCACACCCCCTATGAGGAGGCTGGCACCAACGAGAAGGGCGTCATGGTCTCTGCCACCGAGTCTCTCTACGGCACCGATGCCGTGCTGAGCGTAGACCCCTATGTGGACAACGGCATTGAGGAAGCCGAGATCACCACGGTGCTGCTGAGCGAAGCTTCCACGGCCCGCGAGGGTGTTGCCCTGCTGACCTCCATCTACGACAACGCCGGTGCAGCCGGCGGCTCCGGCGTGTTCATTGCCGACCAGAACGAGACCTGGTTCGTGGAGAACCTGACGGGCCACACCTACCTTGCCCTGAAGCTCTCCTCCAGCGTGGTCTTCATGCAGCCCAACATCGCCGCTATGGGCAAGATCGATCTGGATGACACCGACCATGTGGTGGCCTCTGCCAACCTGATCTCCGTGGCCCAGAAGGCCGGTACCTTTGTGGGCGACGCCGCTGCCAATGTCATCGATCTGGATGCCTCCTACAACGGCGACATCGCATCGGACCGCATGGCAGCCGGCCTGAACTACCTGTACGGCACCGACACCTTTACGAAAGACAACTACAGCGAGACCGACTTTGCTATCAGCAACGTCGGCGAGAACGGTGCCATCGTCCCGGTCTACTCCAACATCCAGCTGACCAAGAAGTTCTCGGTGGAGGATTCCATCCACTTCTTTCAGACCGAGCCCATCGGCAAGACGGGCAATGTGGAGACTCATCTGTTCCAGGTGAGCGCCACCGGCGATCTGAACACCGCCATTACCGAGTGGACCGCTTTTGACGACGACGTGTACAACGCCTTCGTCCCTTACTATCCGATGCTGACCACCGACACCGCAGATGTCTACAAGGTCTCGGTCCATAAGGTCACCCGTTCCGACGAGCAGCCCACCGAGGGCGTCTGGTATCAGGATGCCAAGGGCCGCTACTACACCTACCCGGACGACTGGACCGACTCCTTCTACGGCGTGCGTGACGCCCTCTCCAACCTGCTGACCTACGGCAGCAATGGCAATCAGGTCACCGCAAAGGATCAGGCTGCAGCCAAGGCCAGCTACGCCGCGCTCCAGCAGGAGATCATGGCCGACTACGCCGATATGAAGGCCGCCGTTGCCGCCGCCGACACGCTTGAGGCCAAGCAGGCTGCCGCCACCAACGCCAGCAATGCCATGAGCCAGAAGGTGTACAACACCACCCTGAAGATGTACAATAAGCTCCAGGCCAAGACGGCCGCCCGGGCATGGGTCAGCTCTCTGCTGCACTGAGGCTTTGCAGCGCCTGAGGCGTTTCCCATAAAACCGCAGCGCCCCCGGTTTCCATGACAGGAAGCCGGGGGCGTTTTGTGTATGACTGCTCCTTGCAAACGCCGTCCATTCGTTCTATATGACAAGGCAAAACTGCCGGAATTCTATTTGCAGGAAGAAAATTTGGAGAAGATCATTGCGGAGATGGGGTAAAACACACTGGAAATTCACAAATAACGTATCATCGTTACTCCGAACGCTCTGCAATTTTGGCACCCGCACAGGCTGCGATCAAGAACCCCCGCAAGGTTTTGCGTGAGGGCTTGAGAAAGCACCAATAAAGTATATGACCGCCCCGGTTTCCGTAACAGGAAGCCGGGGCGGTTTTTTGTGCACAAAAAGTGAGTAGAAACTTTGTGCTTCCCTACAAAACGATGAAAAATAATTGACAAGAGTGGGGAATCGGTGCTAGCTTTGAAAAAATAAAGAAAAAATGCTTTAAAATTGCAAAAGTCCATCTTATAGTACAAGCACAATGCTATATCTATCTCGGAAAATAACACACACCGGACGAACAGGAGGCGCGGCATGAAACTGACCTGCGCAAGGCTTCTGGCGGGCAAAACCGATCCGAATAATACGAGCCTCTGGCTGCCGCTCTGGATGCATCTGCGGGATACGGCAGAGATCATGGAATTGCTGGTGCGGAAGTGGCTGCCGGAAAGCGTGAAGAAAGCAACCGACCTGGACGAAGAAGCCCTGATCGCGCTGGCACGCTTTTTGGGCTGGACACATGATCTTGGTAAGAGCATTGTTGCCTTTCAGAGCGTCCTGATGCCGCTGCTGCCAGAGGCAAAGCAGCGAATTGAGCGCTTTACCACCTTGACCTGCCCGGAGCAGGATCGGAAGAAAACACCTCACGCCCGGGCGAGCGAAGCGATTCTGATAGAGCTGAAGTGTCCGCCAGGAATCGCCTCCATTGCGGGGGCCCACCACGGCAAGCCGCAGGAGCAGGAAGAAGTGGAAGCTCAGCTGGTGAGCTGGACATGCAACTACTACCCCAAGGGAGAAAAGGCATTTTGGGAAAGCTGCTGGAATGAGCTGTTTGAGACAGCGCTGAAAGATTGCGGCTACGACGACCCGGCAGAGCTGCCGGACTTGACTCCGCCTACAGAAATTCTGCTGACAGGACTGCTTATCATGGCGGACTGGATCGCCAGCAATACCGAGTATTTTCCGTTGATCCCGGTAGAAGAACTGGGGAACGAAGTGGCTTATCCGGAGCGTGCGGAACGGGCCTGGAATAAATGGGATGAGAAAGACCTGACGGCACCCTGGGAGGCGCAGACTTCTATTGTGGACGAAGAGGAGTTCAAAGCGCGTTTTGGATTCCCACCCAACGCGGTACAGGCTGCTGCCGTGGAAGCAGCCAACAGTGTGAGCGCCCCGGGAATTTTGATTTTAGAGGCCCAGATGGGTGTAGGCAAGACGGAGGCTGCGCTGGCAGCCGCGGAAATTCTGGCGGCGCGGTTTGGCGCGGGTGGAATCTTCTTTGGCTTGCCTACGCAGGCAACGGCAAACGGGATTTTGGGGCGGCTGGTGCAGTGGGCGGACAACCAGCCGGACAGGCTGCTAAAGTGCATCCGGCTGGCCCACGGCATGGCAGAGCTGAACGAAGAGTATATCCGCTTACAGGAACAGACCGTTCCGGTAGAAGACGACTGGGACGATTCTGAGACAAACGAGCACCGGGTGCAGGTGCATCAGTGGTTCCGGGGCAGCAAGCAGGCGCTGCTGGCCTGCTTTGTCATTGGCACGGTGGACCAGCTGCTCATGGCGGCGCTCAAACAAAAGCATGTGATGCTGCGCCACCTCGGCCTTGCGGGCAAGGTGGTGATCATCGACGAGTGCCATGCCTATGATGCCTACATGAACCGCTACCTTGACCGGGCGCTGGAATGGCTGGGCTGGTATCGGGTGCCGGTGATCTTACTTTCAGCCACGCTGCCGGCCCGGCGGCGGGCAGAGCTGGTGGAAGCCTACCAGCAGAAGCGCACCTCCGCACCAGACGCACCGTGGAAGACCAGCTGCGGCTATCCGCTCCTGACCTGGACGGATGGGGAGGAAGTCCGCCAGACGACCATTCCGCTGGATACGCCCAGCCGGACGGTACAGACGGTTCCGCTGACGGAAGATGGCCTGCCCGGTTTCCTGCGCGAAAAAATGCAGGCGGGCGGCTGCGCGGGTGTCATCGTCAACACCGTTAAAAAGGCACAGGCCGTGGCCCGGATGCTGCGGGAAGCTCTGCCGGAAAAAGAAGTGCAGGTGTTCCACGCACAATTCCTGATGCCGGACCGCGCCGCGCGGGAGCAGGAGCTCATGGAGCGGATCGGCAAGCACTCGACTCCGGCCCGGCGGGATGGACTCATTGTGGTGGGCACGCAGGTGCTCGAACAGTCGTTGGACATTGATTTTGACGTTATGGTGACGGAACTTTGCCCGATGGACCTGCTGCTACAGCGCATTGGCCGTCTGCACCGCCACACCTGGCGCTGCCGCCCACAGCCGATGCAGGCGGCAGTCTGCGCAGTGCTGGATACCGGAGAGGATGCCTTTGATGAGGGCAGCGCGGCAGTCTACGGCAAGTGGCTGCTCTGGCGGACACGGGAACTGCTGCCTCAGACCATCCGCCTGCCGGAAGAGATCTCCCCGCTGGTACAGCAGATGTATGGCTGGGCGGCGGAGGACAAACTGCCCGAAGATGCCGCCAGTGAGAAGCTGTGCCATAACTATGAACTGGAACAGGGAAAGCGAAAGGACCGGGCAGAGGCTTATCTGGTGCATCACCCGAAGGTGTATAAAAAATTCCCCCGGCTCAATACGCTGGACGGCTGGATGGCAGACGAGGGTGCCTGTTCTGACCCGGCGGCCCGGGCGGCTGTCCGTGACGGCGACCCGTCTGTTGAGGTGCTGGTCATGGTGCAGGGGCGGGATGGCAGCATCCATTTCCTGCCGTGGCAGGAGGGAGGCCGGACGGTAGCGTCTGACTGCCCGCCGCAGCCGGAGGAGGCGCTGAAGATCGCGCGGCAGAAACTGCGGCTCCCGGCAGTGTTTGGCAAGGAATGGAACGTGAAACGCGTCATTGACGAGCTGGAAGCGGACAACCGCCGTCTGCTGGCCCAATGGCAGCTCTCCCCGATGCTGCGCGGGGAGCTGGTGCTACTACTGGATGAAACGCTGACGGCCCATCTGGCGGGGATGACGCTCCATTATGACCGTGAGAATGGTCTGGTTTATGAAAAGGAGGAAGCTGATGCAGGAAATTGAGTTTAACCTGTTGACGGAACCCTGGGTCCGTGTCCGTCTGCCGGACAACACCGTGCAGGAAGTTTCTCTGACGGATGCACTGGTCCATGCGCAGGAGTACATGGACCTGGCAGGGGAGATGCCCACCCAGGACGCGGCCATGCTGCGGCTGCTGCTGGCGGTGCTGTTTACGGTCCTTTCCCGCGTGAACGAAGTGGGGGAGCCGGAGCCGCTGGAAGACGAAGAAGCCGCTCTGGAGCGCTGGGGAGCGCTGTGGGAGCTGAAACGTTTCCCGGAGCAGCCCATCCGGGACTATCTGGAGCAGTGGAAAGACCGCTTCTGGCTCTTCCATCCGGAGCGGCCATTCTGGCAGGTGCCGGAGGCAAAAATTGGAAGCCCATTTAAAGGCGGAAAATTAAACGGAGAAGTGTTTGAAAGCGAAAACAAAAACAATATGTTTGCATCTTATGCTGGTGTGGAAAAGAATGCACTGACATATGCACAAGCAGCAAGGTGGCTGGTATTTCTCAATAACTATGACGATGCAGCCGCAAAGAAAAAAGCAAAGGATAGACCCAGCATGAGCCCGGGATGGCTGGGGCAACTGGGTCTTGTATATGTGAAAGGTGTAAATCTGTTTGAAACACTGATGCGAAATCTGATGTTTTTAAACGACAGGGCAGAGCTTTGGGAAAAAGGAAGACCCAATTGGGAACTGGAAGAACCAAGAAGCGAAGAGCGGACGGAAATCGTCTGCCCGGGTAATTATGCAGAACTTCTAACAATGCAGTGCCGACGGATATGGTTGGAACGAGAAAATGAAAAAGTGGTCCGGTATACATTGTTGGGTGGAGATTTCTTTGATAAGAAAAACGCATTTGCAGAACCCATGACACTATGGGGACTCCGGAAGCAAACGAAAGAGAGTCCAGAATGCTATCTTCCGCAAAAACACGAGATGGAGAAAATGCTCTGGCGGGAATTTTCCTCGATTATAGGTGACGGAAAGCATATTCCGGGCGTGGTGCAGTGGAATGGTTATTTACAAAGATGTGGTTTTTTAAAGAAAAAAGAAATCCTGCAAATATGTGCTGTTGGTGTTGAATATGGAGCGCAAAGTGCATCCATGAAAGGGGTCTATGCAGACCAGATTGCAATGAGCCTTTCTCTGTTAAATGAGCTGGGCTATGGTTGGCAGAACCGCATCACCGAGGAAATCGGCCGTTGCGAGCAGACCGCCTCTCTGGTGGGGCACTTGGCGCAGGATATTGCCACTGCCGCAGGCGATAAAAACGGAAATGCCAGCGTCCCGGCCCGTTCCCAGTTCTATTTTGCAGTAGACCAGCCGTTCCGACAGTGGCTGCGGAGCATTGACCCGGAAGAAGACGACATGACCGAAACCACAGCCCGCTGGCAGGTGATCGCCCGCGGCATTGCAGAGCAGCTGGGTCAGCAGATGGTGCTGGAGGCTGGCAGCGCCGCACTGGTAGGGCACCGGGTCAAGCTGGACGCCGGGAAAAAGACCGAACGGATGGAGCTGTACACGGCTCCCAAAGCTTATAACCGCTTCCGGGCGGGGCTGTACAAACTTTACCCGAAAACAAACGATGAGGGAGGAACGGCATGAGTGAGAAAAACGAGAGCCGCACACAGGCCATCAGGGGCTATGTGGACGGCAAGATTCAATGGCTCTGGGGTCTGCCGGAGAATCAGCGACGTGCAGAGCTGGCAAAGCTGCGCCGGGGCATCGGACATGCACCCGGGGAGCTGCCGGAGCTGTGGGGCGGCCTTTTGCAGGGGATGCCTGCGAGCTTTTACGGTACAAATGGCCCCTCCCATGAAGAGTGGGCGGTCTATCTGGCACTGACCCTGTATGCCCTGCACCAGCAGAGCAACGATACTGTGTGCGTGAGCCAGCTCGGCTGCACGCTGGGCCGGGCCGTGCGCAGGCTGGCGGAGCAGACCGTGGCCAGTGGGCAGGACTGGACCGAGAGCAGCATTCTGCGGCGGTTCAACGCGCTGGCTACCGCCGAAGAAATTACCGAGATCAGCCATCATCTGCGGGGGATGATTCAGCTGCTGCGGGCCGCAAAGCCGGACAGCATTCCGCTGGATTACCCGCGGTTGGCTGTTGACCTGTACGGGCTGCAGTGCGATGCCCCGCAGCTGGCACAGCTGCCCGCCAACATCCGCCTGCGGTGGGGGCAGGACCTCTACCGCTACGAGAAGAACGAATCGTCCGAAACGCAGGAAAAGGAGAACTGACTTATGAAAAAGCGTTTGTATGTTGACTTCCATGTGCTGCAGACTGTGCCGCCCAGCTGCATCAACCGGGACGATACGGGCAGCCCCAAAACGGCCATTTACGGCGGCGTGACCCGCGCCCGGGTCTCCTCTCAGGCGTGGAAGCACGCCATGCGACAGGCCTTTGTAGAGGAAAGCCTGCTGGACGAAGAGGATGTGGGCAAGCGCACCAAAAAGGTGGCGGAGCTGGTGGAAAAGGAGATCGCCGCCCTTGCCCCGGAAAAAGATGCTGCCAAGCTGGCCAAGAAGACGCTGGACAATGCGGGCATCAAGAACGACGAGAAAGGCACCAAGGCCCTGTTCTTCATCAGCCAGGCACAGATCAAGGCGCTGGCAACATTGGCGGTGGCCGATGATATTGAAGACAAGAAAACATACAAAGAAGCTCTGCAAAAGGCGCTGAGAAAGAATCCGTCAGTAGACATTGCCTTGTTTGGCCGGATGGTGGCGGATGACCCCTCTCTGAACTTTGATGCCGCTGCACAGGTGGCCCACAGCATTTCTACCCATGCAGTGCAAAACGAATACGACTACTTTACCGCCGTGGATGACTGTCAGGTAGAGGACAACGCGGGCGCAGGCCATCTGGGCACCGTGGAGTACAACTCTGCAACCCTGTACCGCTATGCAACCGTCAATGCGATGGAGCTTGAACGCCATCTGGGCGCGGAAAAAGCAGCCGAAGTGGTGAGGAGTTTTGGTGAGGCGTTCATCCGCTCCATGCCCACGGGCAAGCAGAACACCTTTGCCAACCGCACTCTGCCGGATGCCGTCTATGTGACCATCCGGGAGGACCAGCCCGTGAACCTCTGTGGTGCTTTTGAGCGGGCGGTGCGGAAGAGTGCGGAGGGCTACGCGGAGCCCTCCAAGAGCGCGTTGCAGGCCTATGCACAGCAGCTGTATCAGAGCTTTGCGGAGGCCCCTGCAAAGAGTTTTACCGTGGGCACCGGGCTGGAAGCACTGGCCCCGGCCCAGCCGCTGAACACCATGCTGGATGCACTGGAAGAAGCTGTTAAGGAGAACCTGACCGGAAACGAGGTGGAATGATGGCAACACTGTTGCTTCGGTTGGCAGCGCCTTTGCAGGCGTGGGGCGCGGATTCCAAATTCGAGACCCGGAAAACGGCTCGGGAGCCTACCAAAAGCGGCGTCATCGGCCTGCTGGCGGCAGCTCTGGGGCTGCGGCGGGATGAGACCGAGCCATTGACCCGGCTGGCGCAGCTGCGCTTTGGCGTCCGGGTGGAGCGGGAGGGCCAGCTGTTGGTGGATTTCCACATGGCCCGCAATGAGGAGAAAGACCGCTCCTATGTCACCTACCGCCATTACCTCGAAGATGCTGTTTTTCTGGTGGGCCTGGAAAGTGAAGACACCGCTTTGCTGCAGGAACTGGCAGAGGCGCTGACCCACCCGGCGTTTCCGCTGTATCTCGGCCGCCGTGCCTGCCCGCCCACCCTGCCGCTCTGCCTTGGCCTGCGGGAGCAGGGCCTTGTGGAGGCCTTGCAGGCAGAGCCCGCGCTCTGCCCCGGCGGGCCCAAGCCGACCCGCATCGTGGCGGATGCCGCACCGCAGGAGCCGGGGGCTGTCCCGCAGCGGGATGTGCCTCTCTCCTACGACCCGCGGCACCGGCAGTACGGTTACCGCTCGGCCCGGGAGATCTCCCTCCGGCAGCCCGCAGGGGCCCCAGAGCCGACCGCCCATGACCCATTCTGTGAATTGTGAGGTGAAGTGCAGATGTATTTATCCCGTGTAGAGCTTGACCCCACCCGCCGCAGCACCATGACGGCGCTGGCGGCACCACAGAAATTCCATGGCGCGGTGGAATGTGCCTTTTCCGGGGAGCGCCGCCGTCGGTTGTGGCGGCTGGACCGGCTGGGCGAAAAGCTGTATCTGCTCCTCCTCAGCGAGGAGATGCCGGACCTCTCCGGCGTTGTGGAGCAGTTTGGCACCGGAGCGGCACCAGAGTCCCGAAATTATGACCCGCTGCTGGCGCGGATCACACCGGGCAGCCGCTGGCAGTTTCGGTTGGCGGCCAACCCCACCAAAAGCTGCAAAGACGCCCAAAAACCCGCAGCGCGGGGAACCGTGGCCGCACACTGTACGACACAGTACCAGAAGCAGTGGCTGTTGGATCGCGCCGCAAAGCACGGCTTTGCCCTGACGGAGGATTCCTTTACCGTGACCCGGGTGCAGTGGCACCACTTTGCCAAGCGCGGCACCCGCCCGGTGTCGCTGCTGGCGGTGACGTATGAGGGCGTTTTGCAGGTGACGGACCCCGAGGCGTTCCGGAACCTGCTGTGTCAGGGCATGGGCCGGGGCAAAGCCTACGGCCTTGGCCTGCTGACAGTGATGCGTGGAGGATAAGATCATGGCGGAGATGCCGGGCATGATCCGGCCAGACCTGCAGGCGCTGCCGCAGGTGCGGGACCGGATGACCTTTTTGTACCTCGAACTCGCCCAAGTTTGCGGTCAGATGCTGGATGGAACTTTTCCCCGCATACGCGGGGGTGATCCTAGACTTGTGATGCAGCTGTGCATAGCATCCGGCTTTTCCCCGCACGCGCGGGGGTGATCCCAACATTCCACAGATGCACACGAGCCGGAGCCGCTTTTCCCCGCACGCGCGGGGGTGATCCCCACTTTGAAAAAGTGTGCGACGCAATCAAGCACTTTTCCCCGCACGCGCGGGGGTGATCCCATCAGGATACCGCCAGCGGGAACAGGCTTGGTCTTTTCCCCGCACACGCGGGGGTGATCCCGGGTAATCCATCAACGGTTGCACCTCTCTTTCCTTTTCCCCGCACGCGCGGGGGTGATCCCCGTACAGATTCCGGAATATTTGGGCGGTCAGACTTTTCCCCGCACACGCGGGGGTGATCCCAAGGCATACTTCGGAACGCAGGTGATCGGCACCTTTTCCCCGCATACGCGGGGGTGATCCCTGCAACCCGGGCAGCCCACAGCACTGGTTTTACTTTTCCCCGCACATGCGGGGGTGATCCTGATTGTGAAATCCCCCTGCTGAAGAAAGTAAACTTTTCCCTGCATACGCGGGGGTGATCCCTACCAGTACAAGGCAGCCGTGGCTGAGACCGGCTTTTCCCCGCACATGCGGGGGGTGATCCCCGGCTGGATGTGTACAATTACATCTGCGCAGATTTTTCCCCGCATACGCGGGGGTGATCCCCATGCGTCTGGATTGCCGCCCATCTCAAAGAGCTTTTCCCCGCACACGCGGGGGTGATCCCGGCGGTACGGTGCTGTCGAGCTGGGAAAACGGCTTTTCCCCGCATACGCGGGGGTGATCCCGACGCACTCTTCGCTAAGCTCAAACAGAACAACTTTTCCCCGCATACGCGGGGGTGATCCTCAGGAAATCTATGCACAGGGCAACGCCAAAGACTTTTCCCCGCACACGCGGGGGTGATCCCAGTATATCGACCTGATGATCCAGTCCGACCGCCTTTTCCCCGCATACGCGGGGATGATCCCTGGTTGACGTTCATCATGTTCCGCAGTGCAAACTTTTCCCCGCACAGGCGGGGGTGATCCAAAAACGTAACGGCTGGGGTGGACAGAACATCTTCTCCGGCATACTCAGAATACTATTTTTTCTCCGCAAAGCAAAAGCAGCGACCCTGTTCATTCAATCAAACTAGGTCACTGCCTTTTGCATGTGTGAAATTTTAATGATTTACAGCGATGTTTTGCGATTTTTCCTGAAGCTCGGCTTGGATATCGGTGAGGCATTCCAACAAAAGGGGATTGAACGCGCCGCATTCCCCGTTCAGGATCATCCGCATGGCGGTCTCGTGGGAGAACGCCTCTTTGTAGCAGCGCTCACTGGTCAGGGCGTCGTACACATCGGCCAGGGAGACGATCTGCGCGCTGATGGGGATGTCATTGCCCTTGAGGCCGTCCGGGTAGCCCAGGCCATCCCAGCGCTCATGGTGCCAGCGGGCGATGTCGTAGGCGGTTTGCAGCAGGGGCTCATCCTCAAAGTTTTCCAGCCGCCGCAGCATGTTGGCACCCTGCATACAGTGGGTCTTGATGACCTCGAACTCCTCTTTACTAGAAATCGTTTTCGGCTTCTGTGCAACAATTTTCTGCGGGGTGGGGGTAAAATGGGCAAAAGATTGCAATAAAATCAAAAATCTGGTATGATAAAAAGACGTTTCGCATTGTATCTGTATAGGAGGGAAAAGCCATGCTGATTCCGGTTGTTTTATTTATCATCGGCCTGCTCTGCCTGATCAAGGGCGGCGACTGGTTTGTGGATGGCGCTTCGGCGCTGGCCCGGCGGTTCCACCTGCCGGAGCTGCTCATTGGTGCCACGGTGGTGTCCATCGGCACCACCCTGCCCGAGGTGATGGTCTCCACCATGTCGGCGGTGTCCGGCCATGGTGAGATCGCCTACGGCAACGCCATTGGTTCTGTCATCTGCAACGCGGCGCTCATCGCGGCCATTACCATCGCTGTCCGCCCGGGCAAGGTGGACCGTAAGACGCTGGGGATGCCAGTGGCGTTCTTCTTTGCGGCGGCAGCCATCTACTGCGTGGCAGCCTACGGCTTTGGCAAGTTCACCCGGCCTATGGGCCTCATCATGCTGGCCCTGTTCGTGGCCTATATGGTGGCCAACGTGCTCCAGATGAAAAACGCCCCGGCGGGCGCTGAGGCTGAGGCCGAAGCAGAGGCTGCCGAGGAAGAAATGACCCTGACCAAAACGCTGGTGCTTCTGGTGGCGGGTGCCGTGCTCATCGCCGTGGGTGCCAACCTGCTGGTGGACAACGGTACCCTCATTGCCCAGGCGCTGGGCGTGCCCGAGTCCGTCATTGCACTGACCTTTGTGGCCCTGGGCACCTCGCTGCCCGAGCTGGTCACGGCCATCACGTCCCTCGTCAAGGGCTGCAGCGACCTCTCGCTGGGCAACATCGTGGGTGCCAACGTCTTCAATCTGGTGCTGGTCAGCGGCGCGTCCGTGACCATTGCGCCGTTCACCATTCCCCAGAGCTCCACCCTGTTTGGCATCAATTCCAGTCTGGTGCTGGACCTGCCCGTGATGCTGGCCGTCATGGTGCTCATGTGTGTCCCGGCGCTGGTGCGGGGCAAGCTCTCCCGGGTGCAGGGCGTGCTGCTGCTCTGCATCTATGCGGCGTTCTGCGCCATCCAGTTCACCATGTGAGCTGGGACTGAAACGGAATCAAAACCACAAAAACGTCCCGCAGGGCCTGAACCCTGCGGGACGTTTTGTGGTATCATGACGAAATATTACTTTGAATAAGACTCCCAGCGGACAGAGGCGTCCAGCTGAGCGGGGGTCAGGTTGAACACGGCGTCAATGAGGTCGGTGCGGAACGTGGCGTTGCCGGTGCCGTGGGCAAGGCGGCGGGCCTCGGCCAGCTCTCCCGCAACTCCCATGGTCGCCGCCGCCGCGCAGGCCGCCGCAAAGGGCTGGCCGGGCATGGCCCCGCAGAACGCGCCCATGAGGGCGGTGAGCATACAGCCGCTGCCCGTGATGCGGGACATGGTGGCGCAGCCGTTGTGGAGCAGAATGGTTTCTCTGCCGTCCGTCAGCACGTCGATGGGGCCGGAAACGGCCACCACGGCCCCGGTCTGCACGGCCAGCGCTCTGGCAGAAGCCACGGTGCGGGGGAGGGTCTTCTCCGTAATCTGGTCGGCGTCGCTCACGTCCACGCCGCTGCCCGCCGCCCGGCGCTGGGCCAGAGCACGAATCTCCGACGCGTTGCCCCGGATGACCGCAAACTGCACGGCGTCCAGCAGCCGGGCCGATTCCGCCCGGCGGAGGCTGGTATTGCCGGCACCCACAGGGTCAAAGACCACGGGTTTGCCTGCCCGGTTGGCCGCCTGCCCGCCCAAAATCATGGACTCCACTTTGTCGATGGCGCCCAGATTGCACAGCAGAGCGCTGGCGGCGGCAGCGGTCTCCTGCACTTCCCGGATGTCCGAGGCCATGGTGGGGGAGCCGCCCACGGCCAGAAGGATGTTGGCGCAATCGTTGACGGTGACAAAGTTGGTGATGCAGTCCACCAGCGGGGCGCGGCGGTGCACCTGTTCCAGAGCAGAACCAAAGTTCATGGAGAAAAGCCTCCTTGTGTTATAAAAAAGAAGAGGTCTTGCCGGGGTCAATAAAGCCCTCGCCGTACACTTCGCCCGCCTCCGTGACCATGACCATGCAGCCGGGGTCGATGCGGTAGGCGGCGGTGCGGATGCGGTAGACCTGGGGCCGGGCGCAGACGCAGAGGAGCATCTGCCGCTCAGTGTGGGTGTAGGTGCCAATGGCCTTGAGCATGGTGGAGCCGCGCTCGCACTCGCGGGAGATCTCGTCGGCGATCTCCTGCCCTTTTGTGGTGATGATGGTGAGCATCTTGCTGGAAGAGCTGCCGTACATGACCTTATCAATGACCAGCGAGGTGATGACCGTGGTGACGAGGCCGTACAGAACGGAATCCACCGTGCCGAACACGGGCCAGCCCAGCAGGATGACGACGAGATCAATGCCGCCCGTGACCGCCCCGATGGAGAGGTGGGGCCGCAGCACCTTGATGGACATGGTGAGGAAATCCGTGCCGCCGCTGGAAGAGCCCCGCATGTAGAGCAGGGCCAGCGCGAAGCCCCAGGTGACGCCTGCAAACAGGGCTGCCACCAGCGGGTCGCCGGTATAGCAGCCCACCCGGGCAAAGACGACATCCTGAAAAACGGTGCACCACACCATGCTCACCAGCGACTTTGCCAGAAAGGCCCGGCCCACAAAGCGGATGCTCAGGGCCACGAGAGGCAGGTTGAACACCAGCGTGGTGATGCCCACGGGCAGGTGCCACAGGTAGTTGACGATGAGGGCCAGGCCCGAGATGCCGCCGGGGGCAAAGTCTGAGCCGCGGGCAAAGTAGCAGATGCTGAGGGCATACAGGAACCCGGCGGCCAGATTGTACAGCTGGTCCACCACGAGGGTGCGCTTGTTCATAAAAATCGCCTCCCGGTATCAAAACAAAAAGAAATTACTGGATGGAAGCCGCCAGAGCGGGGATCTCGCTCAGATTCCCGATGTGGAAGCGGGCCGCGCTCTGGTCAAAGGGGAAGCGCTCGTCCCGCAGGGCGGCCACAAGGCCCCCGGCGGCCGCGCCCGCCTGCACGCCGTAGGTGGAGTCTTCCACGATAAGGCATTCCTCCGGGCGGCGGCCAAGCCGCGCCATGGTGTGGAGATAAATTTCAGGGTCGGGCTTGCTGGCTTCAAACTGCTCCCCGCTGACGATGACGGGGAAAAACTCCATCAGCCCGCACTCGCCCAGCACCTGCCGGATGTTGCTCATGGGGCTGGAGCTGGCCAGCGCCAGCTGCAAGCCCATGGCCTGCAGCTGCTCCAGCATGGGGCGGGCTTCCGGGCGGAGGATATCGGGGAAGTGGATGGGCTCGTTTTCGTCGGCCTGCATCAGCTCTTTTTCAAACTCCGGGGTAAAGGGCACCCGGCAGAGCCTGGCCATAAAGCGGGGGTACTCCTGGCTGGACATGCCCACGGTGGGGTACATGCTCTCCAGAGTGACCCAGGGGTATTTTGTTTGCAGGTTGCGGGCCTGCATCCCGAGGTAGACGGGTTCGCTGTCGATGAGCACACCGTCCATATCAAAGATCACGGCCCGGATGGGGGATGGCATAAGAACGCTCCTTTCCGGCGGCGGGTTCACCGCGGATGCTCCTGATGATAGGCCTTTTTCTCAGCGTACATTTTCTGATCCAGCTCATTGAGGAAGCTCTCGGTGGAGCGGCCATTGTACCGGACCAGGCCCATAGAGAACGAAAGCTTGAACGGAGCGGTTGTGGTCTGGTTGAAATGGCGCAGGCCATCCTCAATGGCGGCCCGGGTATCTTCCAGCATTTTGCCATTGCCGCGGCTCAGCAGGATGACGAATTCATCGCCCGCCATCCGGATGGCAACAGCGTCCTCCGGCAGGGAGGCGGAAAGGATTTTGCCGATCTCCCGAATGGCCCGGTCGCCCATAGAGTGGCCGTAGCGGTCGTTGATCTTTTTGAAATCGTTCACGTCCATCATGATGCCGTACAGCTGGCGGGGGTTCGTCTTGTGAGCTTTCTCAAGATAGAAGTTCATGTATTTGCGGTTGAACAGGCCGGAAGTCTCGTCCACAAAGGTGTTGAAATTTTGCACCTGGATGTGGATGAAGACCATCGCGACCGCTACGGCCAGCCAGCCTGTGGACAGACCGTAGAATATGCCTTGGACGACAGTGCCCAGGATGCAGGGGATGACAAAATAGAACACCGGGAAAAACTCAATGGTAATGCCGGTCTGTTTGGAGCGGGTGACTCGATAAATACTCTCGGCAAAGTAAAGGAACAGCGTGGCATAAAGGAGAAAATTCAGCGGGCCGCGAGAGTAGACATTTTCTGCCGAGACGTGGAAGATGAGCCCGGTGCCGAACAGGTTGATGACCATGAGAAGCTGTACGAGGAGGAGCGGAATGCCCAGCGTCAGGATTTTCCGGTGCAGCCGCCGGGTGCTGCGGTAGATACGGAAATCCACGAACAGGCACCACAAAAAGCCCACTAAAACGGTGGAACCGGTGCAGAGGGTATTGGTAAGGACAACGAGCGTGTGACAGCCCCGGAACGGCTGCCCGTCAATGAGGAAACTGATGGTCTCGGTGACCAGCGCGACCAGCGTGACCGCCAACATTCCATCGTAAAGGACGGCACCGGTCTGTTTTGTCTCACTGTTCCGGACGCGGAGGAGGAACAGAAAGACCACAAGGATGATACCGGTTCCATTTGCGACCAGAATTTCCGGAATATTCATGGGAAGCCTCCTTTCGCTGTCAGGGGATGAAATGTATGAAAAACCATTTCCTTATGCAAGGACTTTATCCAGTTGGAATTGCAGGATCGTATTCAGCCGGTCGAGTCGTTCAAGCTCCTTTCGGCAAAAACAGGACATACGATCAATCTTATTATATCATGAAAATGGAGCTTGCCAAGGGGAAGAGAAAACGTGATGGCCCTGTTCGAGTCCTGTACCGTCCACCGAACCGCAGTCATCCCGGTAGACGTTCCTAATTCTCTAGGAACCGCGGGCTAAGCAACAGCCCACTGGGCTGATTGCTTACGGCACTTCGTGCCGCCGCCCTGTTCGAGTCCTGTACCGTCCTGCTCTGACGTGGGTTGGTGGGTGACGCAATAAAAAGCCCCTGACCTAAGTCAGAGGCTCTTGTTTTGGTGGACGGTACAGGACTCGAACCTGAATTTATTCCAGATACTGCGGCAAATTCCAAGCACCGCGCAACACACGGTGGACTTCCACAGTCTTTATTTCATCGTTGACGCGGTAGAACACAAGATACTGGTCAACGACCATCCTACGATAAGCAGGGTCAAGGTGGTAGACCTCGCACATTTTCGGGGTATCGCCTAATTTTGTGATCTTCTCCCGCATCTCTTTCAGCACCCGGCTGGCCGTTTTGGGATAAAAGCCTGAAAGATACCGGGCGATATCGTTCAGGTCCTGCACAGCAAGGGGCAGATATTTGATCTTATACGTCATACTGCTTGCCCAGCGTCTCCCATACGCTTTCGTGGTCTGCCCACTGCGTGTTGGGGTCAGCCGCCTGCTGTTTTGCCTTGGCAAGTGCCTCGGCAACATATCGCTGGTGCAAAAACTCTTCGTACTTGGCGTAGTCCTCAATGTTGATGAGAACCGATTCTCCACGGCCATGATTCGTGATGATCACATGGTCATGATCTTTGAGCATATCCGAAATTTCAGCGTAATGATTGCGCAGGTCACGGGAAGGGCGAACGAATGTCTGCATCATACGAGACACCTCCTATCGGGATAATTGTATCACAAAATGACTACGGGTGCAAGGCGGATGATTCTGACGGTGAGAGCAAGGCGGATGATTCTGACGGTGAGAGCAAGAACCGTCCCGTGGCCACAAATTTTCAATTTTTGAAAATTCTTGCCACTTTGGGACAGCTTCTTGTTGAGGCGTGCGGTGCTCCAAACCCTGCTGTTGAGGTTGCGATAAACCAGGAGTTATCGAACCGCACTTGTGATTTCTTCTAATGTGTCCTGGCGAAGCCACTTTCCAAATACTTGAGAATTCTTTGACGGCAGATAACCCAAATTCGTATATCCCAGCTTCTTCAAAAGGCTCATACTTGGAATGTTCTCTCTTTCAGTAAAACAGATAAAATCCCACTGAGGATAGTGCTTGTGTAAATACTCAATGAAAGAGGACAAGGCTTCATAGGCGTAACCGCTTCGGTGAACTTTATAAGAAAATGTGTACCCTAAAGAAATTGTGCCCTCGTTAGGCATAACGACGATTTCGCCAATCATGACATCCGTTTCTCTTAATGCAACACTAATCATAGTCGGCGATGCGAGATTCAGGGCATTGTCTTTATTACGCTCGATCAAAGCAACAATATCCTTATAATCTTTCGTCTGGCCTCGTTGATATTTCGAGCATCGCTCGTTATTTCGATAATCAACCATCTGAATCGCATCTTTAGGACTTACATTTCTTAGTCTGAGCCGATTTGTTTCTAAAAAGGTCATCTTCTCATCCTTTCACATTCCGGCTTATGGGCCGAGTAGCCCTTTCTCAAAACATCCTGTAAACAAAAAACGTACCCGAACCCTTTTTCGTAAAGAATCGGGTTCGTACGACCTTGGTAGACATTCCTAGCCGCTGGGAACCGCGGGCTAAGCAACAGCCCGCTGGGCTGATTGCTTCCTCTGCCGCTACGCGTCAGAGCCGCCCTGTTCGAGTCCAGTGCCGTCCACCAAACTGCAGTCATCCCGGTAGACATTCCTGGACTCCACCAACCACGCACTAAAAAACAGCCCACCGGACTGTTTTTTGCCCCGCCTGCGGCGGTGCCGTGCTTTCGAGTCCTGTACCGTCCACCACAAACAAAAAATCCTCAGACGAATGTCTGAGGATTTTTGTGGTGGACGGTACAGGACTCGAACCTGTGACCTCCTGCACGTCAAGCAGATGCTCTACCAGCTGAGCTAACCGTCCATATTCTGTTTTGCTGAGGTCAGCTCAGTTATGATACCACAGCTCCGGGCAAAAAGCAATACTTTTTTGCAAAATCGTAAAAATATTTCTGTCGGCCGGTGGCTGCACGCTGTGGAACGGGGGCGGCGCTGGCGCATTTTGGGAGTTCATCGGTTTTCCGTTGCCCCTTTTTACCGGCTGTGCTATAATAAGATGATTACAATAGGAAAGGTATCGCAGGATGAGAGTATTGGGCATCGACCCGGGCTACGCCATCGTGGGCTGGGGCGTTCTGGATTACGCGGGAAACCGCTTTGCTCCGGTGGATTTTGGCGCGGTGTGCACCGACGCGGGTGTGCCGTTTGAGCGGCGGCTGGACGAGGTGTACGCGGGCATCAAAGAGGTCATCGAGCGGACGCAGCCCGAGGTGCTGGCCATCGAAAAGCTGTTCTACCAGCACAACCAGACCACGGTCATCGGCGTGGCCGAGGCCCGCGGCGTCATTTTGCTGGCGGCGGCGCAGGCGGGGCTGCCCATTTACGAGTACACCCCCATGCAGGTCAAGCAGGCGGTGACAGGCTACGGCAAGGCCGTGAAAAAGCAGGTGCAGGAGATGACCCGGGTGCTGCTCCACCTGCCTGCCGTCCCCAAGCCCGACGACACCGCTGACGCGCTGGCCATGGCCATTACGTTCTGCCACACCAACGGCAACCAGCTCAACCGTTTCATGCGGCGGGGTGTCGGGCCGATTTAATTGTTATGATTCGTGTATAAGGGAAGGTTTCCCTTTGTACAACCTCTCAGTCTCACTTCGTTCGACAGCTCCCCTAGTAGGGGAGCCTCTGGCGAAGAGGAAGAGCTACCCGCTATGCCAAGGCCTCCCCTACTAGGGGAGGTGGCATTGCGAAGCAATGACGGAGAGGTTGGACAGGGGAGAAGCTGACCGAAAAGGGAAAACACTTTATGATTTATTGCTTAACCGGAAAAATCATCAAAAAGACCATGAACGCGGTGGTGGTCAGCTGCGGCGGGGTGGGCTACTACGCCCAGTGCCCGGCCAGCGTGGCCGGGGCGCTGCCCGGCGTGGGAAAAGAAACGACCCTGTACACCGTGATGAGCGTGACGGAGAACGATGTCAGCCTCTACGGCTTTGCCACCGAGGAGCAGCAGGCCTGCTTTGAGATGCTGACCGCCGTTTCGGGCGTGGGCCCCAAGGTGGGCCTTGCCATCCTGAGCGTGATGGAGCCGGACCGGGTGGCGCTGGCCATCTCGGCAGGCGACCACAAGGCGTTCAAGGCGGCCTCCGGTGTGGGGCCCAAGCTGGCCCAGCGCATTGTGCTGGAACTGAAAGACAAGGTAGCCAAGGGCTTTGTGGACGGCATCAGCCTGGAAGACGTGGCCGGAGCCACGTCCACAGCGCCCGCCGCGCAGGGGGCCGGGCAGGCCATTGCCGCGCTGGTCTCGCTGGGGTACAGCCAGAGCGAGGCCGCCATGGCCGTTTCGAAGATCGATGCGACACTGCCCGTGGAGGAGATCATCAAGCTGGCACTCCGGGGTATGGCAGGCAGGAGGTAAGCAATGCAGGACGAAACCGCGCTGTACGGCGCAAAAATGATGCAGCCCGGGCTGACGGTGGCGGACAACGAAGAAAACAGCCTCCGCCCCCAGCATCTGGAAGACTACATCGGGCAGGAAAAGGTCAAGCAGAACCTGAAAATTTATCTGGAAGCCGCCAAGCGGCGGGGCGAGCCCATGGATCACATCCTGCTCTACGGCCCTCCGGGCCTGGGCAAGACGACACTGGCGGGCATCATTGCCAACGAAATGGGAGTGCAGATCCGCATCACCAGCGGCCCGGCCATTGAGAAGCCCGGCGACCTGGCCGCCCTGCTGACCAATTTACAGGAGGGCGACGTCCTCTTCATCGACGAGATCCACCGCCTCTCCCGGCAGGTGGAAGAGGTGCTTTACCCGGCACTGGAGGACTATGCGCTGGACATCATGATCGGCAAGGGCCCCAGCGCCCAGAGCATCCGGATCAACCTGCCCCGGTTCACGCTGGTGGGTGCCACCACCCGGGCGGGCCAGATCACCGGTCCTCTGCGGGACCGTTTCGGCGTGCTGCTCAAGCTGGAACTCTACAGCCCGGAGGAGCTTTCCCGCATCATCCAGCGCTCGGCGGGCATCCTCGACCAGCCCATCACCCCGGAGGGTGCTTACGAGCTGGCCAAGTGCAGCCGGGGCACGCCTCGTGTGGCCAACCGCTTTTTGAAGCGCATCCGCGATTTTGCCACGGTGCTGGGAGACGGCGTCATTGACCGGGATGTCTCCCTCATGGGCCTCAAGCGGATGGACGTGGACGCCCTGGGCCTCGATGAGCTGGACCGCAGCCTGCTGCGCGCCATCATTGAGATGTACAACGGCGGCCCGGTGGGCCTGGAAACGCTGGCAGCGGCTCTGGGCGAAGAGGCCGTCACGCTGGAAGATCTCTGCGAGCCCTACCTGATGCAGATGGGCTTTTTGACCCGGACGCCCCGGGGCCGCTGCGCCACGCGGCTGGCCTACGAGCACCTGGGCCTCAAGGCCCCGGAAACGGGCAGCCCGGAGGACAACGGACAACAGAGCTTGTTTTAACCGACTTGCCCTCTCAGGCGCTTCGCGCCAGCTTATCCTCCCTCTGTCGCATTGCGACATCTCCCTCCGGCCGGAGGGAGTCTTTCGGAGGGAGAGCCAAGAATAGGACGGAGAGGGAATGTGCTTTAAAATATGGAGGTACTGATTATGGGAAAATATTTTGGAACGGATGGCGTCCGCGGTGTGGCGGGCGCGGACCTGACCTGTGAGATGGCCATGAAGATCGGCCGCGGCGCTGCTGCTGTCCTGACGGGCAGCACCGGCCACCGCCCCCGCATCCTCATCGGCAAGGATACCCGCCAGTCCGGCGATATGCTGGAAGCGGCCCTGACCGCCGGCCTGTGCAGCGTGGGCGCGGACGTGGAGAGCCTGGGCGTGCTGCCCACCCCCGCTGTGGCCTATCTGGTCAAGAAATACAACGCGGATGCCGGTGTTGTCATCTCGGCCTCTCACAACCCGATGGAATTCAACGGCATCAAGATTTTTGCCGGAACCGGCTACAAGCTGCCGGATGATGTGGAAAACGAGATCGAGAAGCATATTGACAACGACTGTGCCGACATCCCGCTGGCGACCGGAGCCTCCGTGGGCCGGGTGTCTGTCCGGGCGGACGGTCTGCAGGACTATGTGGACCACCTGTATGAGTCGGTCAACGGCGATCTGTCCGGCCTGAACGTCTGCATCGACTGCGCCAACGGCGCTTCTGCCGCTGTGGCACAGAAGCTGTTTCCCCGGCTGGGCGCCAAGTGCACGTTCATTGGCATCACGCCGGACGGTGCCAACATCAACAAGGACGTGGGTAGCACCCATCTGGACAATCTGGAAAAGGCAGTTGTGGAGGGCGGCTTTGACTGCGGCATTGCCTTTGACGGCGACGCGGACCGCTGCCTGGCCTGCGATGAGCTGGGCCATGAGATCGACGGCGACAAGGTCATTGCCCTGCTGGCCGTGAGCATGAAAGAAAAGGGCCGTCTGGACGGCGATACCGCTGTGGTGACGGTCATGTCCAATCTGGGCTTCATCAAGTATATGGAGAGCCAGGGCATCCACACCGAGAAAACCGCCGTGGGCGACCGCTATGTGCTGGAGAACATGCGCGAGAACGGCTACGCCATCGGCGGCGAGCAGAGCGGCCATGTCATCCTGCTCCACCACGCCACCACCGGCGACGGTGAGCTGACGGCGGGCAAGCTGCTCAAGCTGCTGGCCGAGAGCGGCAAGAAGATGAGCGAGCTGAACAGTGTTTACGCCCAGTACCCGCAGGTATTGGTCAACGTGACGGCCAACGCCGCCCAGAAAGCCGCCTATAAAGAGGACGAAGTGCTGGCGGGCTTTATTGAGAACGAGCAGCAGAAGCTGATGGGCATGGGCCGCGTGCTGGTCCGTGTGTCCGGCACCGAGCCCAAGATCCGTGTCATGGTCGAGGGCCAGGACCTGGAGGCCATCCACCGCTGTGCAGACCGGATCGTGGAAAAGATCAACAAACGAATTCTGAAACAGTAAAAAGGAGAACGCTATGCGCCCTGCAGATACCTGGAAAGATTATGAGCTGCTGGATGCTACCGGCGGCAACCGGCTGGAGCGATGGGGGGAGACCATCCTCATCCGGCCGGACCCGCAGGTGGTGTGGAAAACGCCCCGGCAGAGCCCCCTGTGGGCCAAGGCGGACGCCGTGTACCACCGTTCCAACCAGGGCGGCGGCGAGTGGGAATACCGCCGCCGGCTGCCCGAAAAATGGAAGATCAGCTGCGGCGAGGGAGAGGAGAAACTGACCCTCATCGTGAGCCCCACCGGCTTCAAGCACACCGGCGTCTTCCCGGAGCAGGCCGTCAACTGGGCCTGGTACGCCAAAAAAATCCGTGCTGCTGGACGCCCGGTAAAAGTGCTGAACCTGTTTGGCTACACCGGCGGTGCCACGCTGGCCTGCGCGGCGGCGGGTGCTACCGTCTGCCATGTGGATGCCTCCAAGGGCATCGTGGCCTGGGGCAAGGACAACGCCGCCGCCAGCGGCCTGGCCGACCGGCCCATCCGCTGGCTGGTGGACGACTGTGCCAAGTTCGTGGCCCGGGAAAAGCGCCGGGGCAACACCTACGACGGCATTATCATGGACCCGCCCAGCTATGGCCGCGGCCCCGGCGGCGAGATCTGGAAGCTGGAAGACTGCATCTATGACCTCATCAGCCAGTGCGAGGAAGTGCTGAGCGATAAGCCGCTCTTCTTTGCCGTCAACAGCTACACCACGGGCCTGTCGCCCGCCGTGATGGAGTACATGCTCAAGACCACGCTGGTGCCCCGTTTTGGCGGGCAGACCAGCTGTGACGAGATCGGCCTGCCCGTCTCGGCCACCGGCGGCGTGGTGCCCTGCGGCGCAACGGCCATCTGGGAAGAGTAAATACTCCTTCCGTCATCGCTGCGCGATGCCACCTCCCTCAGTGAGGGAGGCTTTCTGACGGCAGAGACCCAAAAGGCTCCCTCTTTGAGGGGGCTGCCGCTGCAGGCGGCTGGGGGAGTTTATAAAATAATCTAAGAATGGGGTACAGCCTCTTTGAGAGGGGCGCACCACCAGAAAGAGAACACAAATGAGTGAAACGATTTTAACAGCAGAAAATTTAAAGTTCCGCTATGACCCGGAGCAGCCCGTCTACGCGCTGGACGGGGTCTCGGCCAGCGTCAAGCGGGGCGAGTTCGTCGCCGTGCTGGGCGCCAACGGCTGCGGCAAATCCACCCTGGCCAAACACTTCAACGCCATCCTCCTGCCGGAGGCAGGCACTGTGCTGGTGGAGGGGATGGACACCGCCGACGAGAGCAAAATTTACGACATCCGCCAGACCGTGGGCATGGTGTTCCAGAACCCGGACAACCAGATCGTTGCCACGGTGGTGGAAGAAGACGTGGCTTTCGCGCTGGAGAACCTGGGCGTTCCGCCCGAGGAGATGCGCCGCCGGGTGGACGACGCTATGAAGATGGCGGGCATCTACGAGTTCCGGGAGCGGGCACCCCACAACCTTTCCGGCGGCCAGAAGCAGCGCGTTGCCATTGCAGGCGTCGTGGCCATGCGGCCGGACTGCCTCATTCTGGACGAAGCCACCGCCATGCTGGACCCCCGGGGCCGGGAGCAGGTGATGCAGACCATCCACTACCTCAACAAGAACATGGGCATCACCGTGGTGTCCATCACCCACTATATGGAAGAAGCTGCCAAGGCCGACCGGGTGCTGGTGATGAGCAAGGGCAAAGTGGTCCTGGAAGGCACCCCGAAAGAGGTGTTCAGCCAGACCGAGAAAGTCCGCTCCCTCCATCTGGACGTGCCGCAGGCCGCCGAGCTGCGGGATGAGCTGGTCAAGGCAGGCATCGACCTGCCCGAGGGCATCATTGACACGGGCGAATGCGCACAGGCTCTGTACGAGCTGCTGCAGTGAGGAGGGGTGAACGATGGCAGACATTATCAAGGTAGAACACCTGAGCTATATCTATAACCCCGGAATGCCCAATGCGGTCACCGCGCTGGACGACGTGAGCTTTACCGTGGAAGAGGGCGATTTTGTGGGCATCATCGGGGCCACCGGCTCCGGCAAGAGCACCCTCATTACCCACATGAACGGCCTGAACAAGCCCACCAGCGGCAAAATTTATATTGATGGCTGCGACCTGTGGGCCGAGCCCGAAAAAATAAGAGATTTCCGTTTCCTCACCGGTCTGGTGTTCCAGTACCCGGAGTACCAGCTGTTTGAGGAGACCTGCTATAAAGATATCGCCTTTGGCCCCAAGAACATGGGCCTGGACGAGGCCGAGATCGACAAGCGGGTGCACGAAGCAGCCGCCTTTGTCGGTCTGGACGAGGCCCTTTTGGAACGCAGCCCCTTTGAGCTGTCCGGCGGCCAGAAGCGCCGGGTGGCCGTGGCAGGCGTCATGGCCATGAAGCCCCGCATCCTCGTGCTGGACGAGCCCGCCGCGGGCCTGGACCCCGAGGGCCGGGATGAGATCTTGAGCGAGGTGAAAGCGTACCACAAAAAGACGGGCACCACCGTCCTGCTGGTCTCCCACAGCATGGAGGACATTGCCAAGTACGCCAACCGGGTGCTGGTGATGTCCAACAAGAAGATCGCCATGTACGATACGGTGGAGAATGTGTTTGCCCGGGCTCCGGAGCTGCTGGAGCTGGGCCTGAGTGTGCCCCAGGTGACAAAAATTTTCCTCAAGCTGCGGGAGATGGGGGTGGACGTCCCGGCGGACGTGTACACCATCCCCTATGCGGTCAAGACCATTCTGGCCGCCAAGGCGCGGCGGGACGCCGGGGAGTCTCTCGTATTGCCCCGGGATGCGGAGAACGGGAAAGGGGGCGTGTCCGGATGCTGAGAGATATCACCATTGGCCAGCACTTCCCGGGCAACAGCCTTGTGCACAAATTTGACCCCCGGCTCAAGCTGGTGCTCACCATTGCTTATATCATCCTGCTGTTCGCGGCTTCCAACCCGCTGGGACTGGCATTGTCCATCCTGTTCCTGGTGGGGATGTACGCTGTGGCAAAGATCCCGTTCAAGCTCATCCTCAAGAGCCTGAAACCAATTTTACCCATTGTCGTCTTTACGGCAGTGCTCAACCTCTTCTTTGTCTCGGGTGAGGGGGAGCCGCTGGTGCACATTGGATTCCTGACCGTTTACGCCGAGGGCGTCAAGTACGCCATCCTGATGGCGGTGCGCGTCATGGCCCTGATCGCGGGCACCAGCCTGCTGACTTACACCACCAGCCCCATCGTGCTGACGGATGCCATTGAGCAGCTGCTCAAGCCGCTGGGCAAGATCCACTTCCCGGTGCACGAGCTGGCCATGATGATGAGCATTGCGCTCCGCTTCATCCCCACCCTCATCGAGGAGACGGACAAGATCATGAACGCCCAGAAAGCCCGCGGTGCCCAGCTGGACACCGGCAAGATGACCGAGCGCATCAAAGCGCTGGTGCCCGTCCTCATCCCGCTGTTCATCTCGGCGTTCCGCCGGGCGGACGAGCTGGCGATGGCCATGGAGTGCCGCTGCTACCGCGGCGGTGACGGCCGCACCCGCCTGAAAGTGCTCCGCTGCACCAGACAGGATTACATGGATCTGGCGGTCTGCATCGTCTGCTTTGTGGTCATCCTGTCGTCCCGGCTGGTGTTCCCGAATTATTAAAACTCCCCCAGTCGCCTGCGGCGACAGCCCCCTCAAGGAGGGGGCCTTATAGCCTCCCTCTTTGAGGGAGGTGGCACGGCAAAGCCGTGACGGAAGGAGTTCCATGCAGAACTTTTTACTTACCCTTGCCTACGATGGCACCAACTACTGCGGGTTTCAGGTGCAGCCCAACGGGCGGAGCGTGGCCCAGACCTTTCAGGATGGGCTGGAGGCCGTGCTGGGCTGCCGCCCGGATATCAAGGGGTGCAGCCGCACCGACGCGGGCGTCCACGCGCTGGGCTTTATGCTCAATTTCCACGCCGACACCCGCATCCCGGTGGAAAAGCTGCCGCTGGCCCTCAACCAGCACCTGCCGCCGGATATCCGGGTGCTGGCGGCGCGGGTGGTGCCGGAGGATTTCCATGCCCGGTACGCGGCCCACACCAAAACGTATCTCTACCGCATCCATAACAGCCCCATCGACTCGCCGTTTGACGAGAAGTATTATACCCGGGTGCCCCGGCGGCTGGACACGGCCAAAATGAACACGGCAGCCCGACGGTTTGTGGGCAAACACGATTTCCTGGCCCTGTGTGCGGCGGGGTCTTCCGCTGCCGCCCACGGTGACACGGTGCGGACCATCACGGCCTGCGGAGTGGAGCGCAAAGGGGACGAAGTAGAGATCACCGTCACCGCGGATGGATACCTCTACAACATGGTGCGCATCCTGGCCGGGACCCTCTGCGAAGTAGGGGCCGGGCGGATGCAGCCCGAGGCCATCCCGGGCATCCTTGCCAGCCGTGACCGGCACAAGGCGGGCCCCACCCTGCCCGCCAAGGGACTGTTTTTGAAGAGTGTGGAGTATGATTGAGAGGTGGCTAGCCCTCTCAGCCTCACGCTGTTCGGCAGCTCCCCCAAAGGGGGAGCCCTTGGCAAAGAGATGAAGTTTGCGTGGATTGCCAAGGCCTCTCACTTTGGGAGAGGTGGCATTGCGATCGCAATGACGGAGAGGGCAAGCCATTTAGGACAAGGAGAACAACCAAATGAGAAAGAACCATCGTGGCCAACGCCCCGAGAGTGACGAGCCGCTTTCGGCCGGGCGGGTCGAATATCTGGAGCAGGCCCGCGCCCGGGTGCGGGCACGGCGGCTGCGGCGCACGGCGCTCATCGTGGCGGTGCTGACGGCTGTGGTGCTGTTTACCACCGGGCTGGTGGGCAGCTCGGTGGCGCTGGTCAAGGACTGTGTGGACACCACCCGCATTGCCCTGATGCCGGGCCCCGGCTGGCCCCAGCAGACCGGCGTGATGGAGCCCACCCAGGTGCTGCCCATGACGGGCGGCTTTGTGGAGCTGGGCGGCGACAGCTGCGTGGTGTACTCCCGCACGGGCACCCGGCTCAACAGCATCCAGAGCGGCTATGGCCGTCCGGCGCTGGCGGCGGGCAAGACCCGTTTTGTGCTCTACAACCGCTCCGGCAACGAGCTGCGGGTGGAGAGCCGCACCCAGAACCTCTACACCAAAAAACTGGAAAACAAAATCTTCCTCTGCGCCATGTCCGATAACGGCACGCTGGCCGTTGTCACCGACGATGTGAGCAGCATGGCGGAGCTGCTGGTGTATTCTCCCGCCATGGAGCAGCAGCTCCGCTGGAACATGACCTCCAACGACGGCACCCCGCTGCGGATGGCGTTCTCACCGGACAGCCGCCGGCTGGCGGCTGCTGCCGTCACGGCCGGCGGCGGGCAGATGCAGACAAACCTTTATGTTGTCACCCTGGCCCAGGGCGACCCGGTCAATGTGGGGAGCCAGAGCGGTGTTCCCCAGTGGGTAGGCTGGCTTTCCGGTACCACCCTGCTGGCCGTGTACGACAGCCGGGCCATCCTGTACAACGCGGCAGGCGGAGAGCGTGCCCGCTATGAGTTTGGCGGCGGCACCCTGCGGGATGTCTCGGTGGACAGCGCGGGCAATGTGGCACTGCTGCTGGCCTCCGGGCAGGTCTGCCAGCTGGTGACGCTGGATAAGGAGCTCAATGTTCAGTACAGCGGCAATGTGACCACCTCCAACAAGGTGGTGCGGCGGGGCGAGCTTGTCTATCTGCTCACCGACAGCACCGTGGAGAGCCTGACTTCTGCGGGGGAGTACCAGTGGAGCCAGAGCCTGACGGCCCGGCCGCAGGCGCTGCTGGCGGATGCCAAGCAGACACTGGTCTTCTGCGGCAACACGGTGCAGCAGGTAACGGCACCGGAAACCTCTCAGGCAAGTTGAGGAAAAGGAGAGAATCATTCCTGAAATTAGCACTCTGCGGCAGAAAGTAACAGGGAAAATACTCTATGTTCAAGAATCCGTCATTTCTTTTTGATATCATATGCACGGTGGTTTGGCTGCTGCTGGCCGTCCGCTACGCCCGCAAAGGCTTTCTGGCCTCGGTGGTGCAGTTGGCGGGGAGCCTGTTCAGCCTGACCGGAGCCCGGGCCTTTTCCGGCTGGGCAGCCGGGCAGGTGTTCCAGAACTTCTTTGCGGGCAGCTTCCGCGACCAGATCGCCGCCAGCATCACGGCCGGGGGCGTGGTAGACCTTTCCGGCATTGCCCAGCGGTATGCGGGCTTTCTGCCGGAAAGCTTCCGGGCTTCCATCGTGGAGGCCTGCGAGCGCTCCGTTTCCGCCGTGCTCAGCGACAACGCCGTGGTGCTGGCCGATGTCATTGTCCAAAAGGTGCTGGCTCCGCTGCTGACGCCGGTGATCTCACTGGTGCTGTTCTTTGTGGCATTCGCCCTGCTGCGGATGCTGGTCAGCCTGCTGGTCACGGTGCTGGGGCTGGTGAACAAGCTGCCGGTGGTGGGCACGGTCAACCGCTGGCTGGGCTGGACGGCGGGCGGCATTGCCAGCCTGCTGGACATTTATCTGGTGCTGTGTGTGCTCTGGGCACTCATTGTCATCACGGGCGGCAACCTGACGATGCTCAACGATACCGTTATGAGCAGCAGCCTTTACTATAAAGTTTTCAATGTGTTCAACCCGTTCCTGTAAGGGTTGGATTGGATAGGAGGAACAATGGTCTGTAATCGATGCCAGAAACGTCCGGCCATCATCTTCGTCCAGCGGATGGAGAATGGCCAGATGAAAAATGAGGGGTACTGCCTGCACTGTGCCCGGGAGCTGCACATCAAGCCGGTGGAAGACCTGATGAAGCAGTTCGGCATGTCGGACGAAGACATGGACAATATGGAAAACCGGATGGAGAGCATGATGGAGGAGATGGGCGGCGAGACCAACCCGTTCTCCATGATGATGAACATGGGCCAGCCGGAGAACGAGGGCGACGAAGACCTGATGCCCGGCTCCAGCGCCACGTTCCCGCTGGGGGTCAAGGACGGCCAGAACGAGCAGCAGGGGGACAAGAAAGCTGGAAATAAAAACGGCAAGAAGCCGCCCCGCCGCAAGTTTTTGGACACCTACTGCGAGAACCTGACCCGCAAGGCCCGGGAAGGCAAGCTGGATGATATCATCGGCCGTGACCGCGAAATTTACCGCACCATCCAGATCCTGAGCCGCCGCCAGAAGAATAACCCCTGCCTCATTGGTGAGGCGGGCGTGGGCAAGACGGCCATTGCCGAGGGCATTGCGGAGCGCATTGCCAAAGGGCAGGTGCCGGCGGGCCTGAAAGACAAGGAGATTTTCCTGCTGGACCTGACCAGCCTGGTGGCGGGCACTCAGTTCCGCGGCCAGTTCGAGCAGCGGGTCAAGGGCCTGTTGAGCGAGGTCAAGGCGGCGGGCAATGTCATCCTGTTCATTGATGAGATTCACACCATCACCTCGGCCGGTGAGAGTGAAGGTGCCATGAACGCGGGCAACATCCTGAAGCCTGCCCTCTCCCGCGGGGAAATTCAGGTCATCGGCGCCACGACGTTCAACGAGTACCGCAAGTATATCGAAAAAGATCAGGCGCTGGAGCGCCGCTTTCAGCCCGTGCGGGTGGAGGAGCCCAGCGTGGCCGATACCCTCGCTGTGATGAACGGCATCAAGCACTATTACGAGGAGCACCACCATGTGCAGGTGCCCGCCGATGTGCTCAGTGCCACCGTCACCCTCAGTGAGCGGTATATCACCGACCGCTATCTGCCGGACAAGGCCATCGACCTGCTGGACGAGGCCTGCGCCTGCTGCAATCTGGCCCACCCGGTCATCTCCGAGTATCTGGAGGCCCGGAAAGAGCTGGACGCCCTCAAGCAGGAAGAAGCCGATATGGCCAACGCCGATGTCAATGAGCCCATCGACTATGAGCAGGTGGCCGAGCGCAAGACCCGCATTGCCCAGCTGGAAAGCGAGCTGCCCGCCAAGCAGGCCGCTGCCAGTGAGATCAGGGTGACCATGGACGATGTGGCCAAGGTCATTGAGTTGTGGACGGGGATCCCGGCGGTGAAAATCCAGGAGACCGAGTACGCCAAGCTGGCAAACCTCGAAACAGAGCTCAGGAAAAAGATCATCGGCCAGGACGAGGCCGTCCATCTGGTGGCACAAGCGGTCAAGCGGAGCCGCGCCGACCTCTCGGGCCGCCGCCGTCCCGCCAGCTTCATCTTTGTGGGCCCCACGGGCGTGGGCAAGACCGAGCTGGTCAAGCAACTGGCAAACCAGCTCTTTGACGGCCCGGACCCCCTGATCCGGCTGGACATGAGCGAGTATATGGAGAAATACGCTGTCTCCCGGATGATCGGTTCGCCTCCGGGCTATGTGGGCTACGAGGAGGCCGGCCAGCTGACCGAGAAAGTCCGCCGCCGCCCCTACAGCGTGGTGCTGTTTGACGAGATCGAGAAAGCGCACCCGGATGTCATGAACATCCTGCTGCAGATTCTGGACGAGGGCAAGATCAACGATGCCCAGGGCCGGACCGTGGATTTCTCCAACACCGTGATCTGCATGACCTCCAACGCCGGCAGCTCTGACCAGACTTCGGGCGGCCTTGGCTTCAACAAGAGCGAGGAGCAGCGCAGCGAGGAGAAGACCCGCAAGGCGCTGGCCCAGTTCCTGCGGCCGGAATTCCTGGGCCGCGTGGACGAGGTCATCGCGTTCAAACCCCTGAGCCAGGAGACACTGGAGGGGATTGCAGCCCTCATGTTGGATGAGTACAAGCCCAGCATGGCGGCCAAGGGCATTGCCTACAGCTATACCCCGGCAGCTCTCAAGGCGCTGGTCACCAAGAGCCAGGGCGGTAAGTTTGGTGCCCGCGACCTCCGCCGCGTCATCCGCAAGGCTGTGGAAGACCCCGCCGCCGAGCGCCTTATTGACGGCACGCTGGCCTCCGGCTCCGCCCTTACCGTGGACGCCGACGCGGACGGCGAAGTGGTGCTGAAATAAACGCAAAAAGAAAAGAGACGGTTTTCTTCCGGTGGGAAGAGGACCGTCTCTTTTGTCATGGGAAGTTTAGTTGAATTTAAAGATCTTCCGGGCGATGCGGTAGCCGCCGACAATGACGGTATCGCTCTTGGGGAAGTGCAGGTTGGTGATGCCGCCCAGGCTCAGGCGGACAGCGCGGTACACGCTGGGGCTGGTGTGCTCCTTGAGGTATTGCCAGAGCTGGGTCTTTTTCTCCTTGGCCTCGGCACTGCCGTCCAGCAGAAGGAAGATGTCGCTAATGGCCATCATGATGGAGAGGTAGTGGAGCATGTAGGCCCGCAGACGCTTCTGGTTTTTCAGGGCGTCCAGGTCTTGGCAGTCGATCATGTGCTTGGTGACCCGCAGCTGCTGATCTACCCGCTTGACCATAACGCTCTCGTTGACACTCTGGTCGGCCCGGCCGATGAAGTAGCGGTAGAGGTCAAGGTCCATATAGTACATGCTCTTGACATAGGGCAGAGGCTGGTAGACAAAGATGTTGTCCACATAGAACGTGTGCTTGGGCAGCACCATGCCGCACTGACGCAGCACCTCGGTGCGGTACATGACCGAGTGCATCAGCAGGTTCTGGTCCGGGCGGAAATGGCCCACATGCACCCAGTCGAACAGGCGGTCTTTCGGGAAGACGTTGGTGTACCGGACGGTATGGCTGGTGCCATCCTCCACATGCTCATACACATAGTTGCAGATCATCAGGTCCGGGGCGGTGCCGCGGGCCACGAGGGTCTGCAGGCGGTGCAGGACCTTTTTCAGGGCGTCGGTGTCCAGCCAGTCGTCGCTGTCCACGACCTTATAGTACAGGCCAGTGGCATTGCGGATGCCCTGGTTGACGCCTTCGCCGTGGCCGCCGTTCTCCTGATGGACGGCCTTGACGATGGTGGGATATTTGGCGGCGTACTCGTCGCAGATGGCGGGGGTGTCGTCCTTGGTGGAACCATCGTCCACCAGGATGATCTCGGCCTGCTCTCCGGCGGAGAGCAGCGTCTCGATGCAGTGGCGCATATAGGCCGCCGAGTTGTAGCACGGGACGGCAAAGCTGATGAGTTTTTGCATAGTGTACTCCTTTTAATCACGGAAGCCGGAGCACGCGGGCTGCGGCTAAGAATCTTTAGATGGAGATATGTATTCTTATTATAGCATTTTGGCGCACGAAAAGCTATCAAAACCACAAAATCCCACCGAAAATTCGCAACTCAGGGTGGTTTTGTGGTATACTGGAGCCCAGTGTTGAAACAAAGGAGACAGTTTGATGGAAGACCAGCGCTCGATTTTAAAGAAAGTTTTCGGCTATGACAGTTTCCGCCCCGGCCAGGAGGAGATCGTGAAGCGGCTGCTGGGCGGGCAGGATGTGCTGGCTGTGATGCCCACGGGCGCGGGCAAGTCCATCTGTTATCAGGTGCCGGCCCTGCTGCTGCCGGGCATCACCCTTGTGGTATCGCCGCTGGTCAGCCTGATGAAAGACCAGGTGGGGGCCCTGGTGCAGGCAGGCGTGGCCGCCGCCTTTTTGAACAACAGCCTCACCGACAACCAGAAAGCCCTGATGCTCCACCGGGCCCGGGAGGGGTGGTATAAGATCATCTATGTGGCCCCGGAGCGGCTGGAAATGCCGGGCTTCCAGCGGTTTGCGCAGGAAAAACTCATCAGCATGGTCACGGTGGACGAGGCCCACTGCATCAGCCAGTGGGGGCAGGATTTCCGCCCCAGCTACCTGCGCGTCAAAGCCTTTGTGGACAGCCTGCCCAGCCGCCCGGTGGTGGGGGCGTTCACGGCCACCGCCACGGCCCACGTCCGGGATGACATCCGCACCCATCTGGCCCTGAAAGACCCCTATGAGGTGACGACAGGCTTTGACCGCCCCAACCTCTATTTTGAGTCCCGCCGTGCTCTGCCCAGCGAGAAGCCCCGTGTCCTGCTGGATTATGTCCTGCGGGAGGGAGACCATGCGGGCATCGTCTATTGCAGCACCACCAAACAGGTGGACGAGACGGCCCGCCTGCTCCAGAGCCGGGGCATCCGGGCGGCAGCCTACCACGCCAAGCTGGACGCGGAGGTCCGCCGGAAGAACCAGGACGATTTCCTCTATGACCGTGTCCAGATCATGGTGGCCACCAACGCCTTTGGCATGGGCATTGATAAGCCCAACGTCCGGTTTGTCATCCACTACAACATGCCCAAGGACTTGGAAAGCTACTATCAGGAGGCGGGCCGTGCCGGGCGGGACGGCGAACCGGCCCGCTGCATCCTGCTCTACTCCGGCACCGATGTGCGGACCATCCGCTTTTTCATTGACAAAGAGAGGGAAGCGGACAACGGCCTGCCCGCGGATGTAAAAGCCGAAGCCGCCCGCAAGGCGGAGGAACGGCTCAAGTACATGACCTTTTACTCCACCACGCCCCGCTGCCTGCGGGGGTTCATGCTCCAATATTTTGGGGAGGCGGCCCCGGCCAAGTGCGGCAACTGTTCCAACTGCCTCATGGCAGAGGAGGCTGCCCGGCAGATGGAGCAGCGTGCCGCCGAGGCCAAGCAGCGGGCCGCCGCCAGCGCCCGCCGTCTGGCTGAAAAGCCCCGCCGCCGCCCGGCGGACGTGGAGCTCAGCGCCGAGGACGAAAAGCTGCTGGCCGACCTCTACGCCCTGCGCAAGCGGCTGGCCAGCAAGCAGAAGATCCCGGCCTATCTCGTGTTCAGCGATGCCACCCTCCGGGAGATGGTACAGAAAAAGCCATTCAGCACCGACGAGCTGCTCAACATCACCGGCGTGGGCGAGAAGAAAGCCGCCCGCTACGGCACGATCTTCCTCGCCGCCATCGAGGAGGCCGTCAGAAGCCGCTAAAAAGAAAACGTTCCGTTTTCCACGATTCCTGCATCGGATGTGGAAAACGGAACGTTTTTTATAACGCTGCTTTGCATTGCAATTTTGCAGTGCTTTTGAAGCTTGCCAAGGGCTCTCCCTTTGAAAGACTCCCTCCGGCCGGAGGGAGATGCCGCGTAAGCGACAGAGGGAGGAGGAGCTGGCAATGCGGAGCATTGACTGAGAGGGCTACATCGTATGGGTGGAAAAGACCTGCTCGTCCTGCCACCAGACAGGCTCTCCGGCGGCAAGGGACTTGGGCACATCCAGCAGCCGCTGGTTCCGGCTGCCCCGGAAGCGGAGGGAGATGTCGTGCTCGGCCTGCACAAAGCGGCCGTCCACCAGCACATCCAGCAGGCCCAGCAGCTCGTCGGTGACTTCGCACCGGGCGTGGCAGGGGACCGCCCCGGTCAGCTGCTCCCAGGTGTAGCCGGAGTAGCACCAGACCGTCTTTTTGGGGTAGAGGGCCTTGAAGTTGCGGACAAGGGGGAGAAGCTCCCGCTGGTTCTCCGGCTCCATGGGCTCGCCGCCCAGCAGGGAGATGCCGGCGATATAGTCCGGCTGGCAGGAGGCGAAAACTTCGTTGCGGGTGGCCTTATCAAAGGGCTTGCCGTAACCGAAATCCCATGCCACCTCATTGAAGCAGCCGGGGCAGTGGTGCCGGCAGCCCGAGACGAACACACTGGTGCGCACGCCGGGCCCGTTGGCAATGTCGTAATACTTAATTGTAGCAAAATTCATGATATATCAAACCTGAAAGCAAGGCACGCTGCTTTGCTTTACAATTTGTTGTGCTTTTTGGAGCTTGCCAAGGGCTCCCCTGCTAGGGGAGCTGGCACGCGAAGCGTGACTGAGAGGTTTACAGGTGCAGCACCCGATCCTTGATCTCCTGGGTGCGGCCCTGGTTCCAGAACTGGGTGCCGATATAACCGCAGGTGCGGCGGGCAACATTCAGCTTGTTCTGGTCACGGTTGCCGCACTTGGGGCACTCCCACACCAGCTTACCGTCGTCCTCCACGATCTTGATCTCGCCGTCGTAACCGCAGCACTGGCAGTAATCGGACTTGGTGTTCAACTCGGCGTACATGATGTTGTCGTAGATGAACTGCAGCACACTCATGACGGCTTCCAGATTATCCTGCATGTTGGGCACTTCCACATAGCTGATGGCGCCGCCCGGAGAGAGCTTCTGGAATTCACTCTCAAATTTCAGCTTGGTAAAGGCGTCGATCTGCTCCGAGACGTGGACGTGATAGCTGTTGGTAATATAGTTCTTGTCGGTGATGCCGGGCACGATGCCGAACCGCTTCTGCAGGCACTTGGCGAATTTGTAGGTGGTGGATTCCAGCGGGGTGCCGTAGAGAGAGTAGTCTATATTTTCCGCTTTCTTCCACTCGCTGCACTTGTCGTTCATGTGCTGCATCACGCTCAGGGCAAAGGGTTTGGCACCGGCGTCGGTGTGGCTCTTGCCCGTCATATACTTCACGCACTCATACAGGCCGGCATAGCCCAGGCTGATGGTGGAGTAACCGCCATACAGCAGCTTGTCGATCTTTTCGCCTTTTTTCAGGCGGGCCAGTGCGCCGTACTGCCACAGGATGGGCGCGGCATCGCTGGGGGTGCCCAGCAGACGCTGGTGGCGGGCCTGCAGTGCACGGTGGCAGAGGGCCAGACGCTCGTCGAAGATCTTCCAGAACTTATCAAAGTTGCCGCCGGAAGAGAGGGCTACATCCACCAGGTTGATGGTGACGACGCCCTGATTGAAGCGGCCATAATATTTGGGCTTGCCCGTCTCGGGGTCCACATAGGGGGTCAGGAAGCTGCGGCAGCCCATGCAGGTGTAGCAGTGGCCCTCGCCGTTTTTGTCCACTTTCATCTCCAGCATCTTCTTCTCGGAGATGTAGTCGGGCACCATCCGCTTGGCGGTGCACTTGGCGGCCAGCTCGGTCAGATAGTAATAAGGGGCGCCGGGGCGGATGTTGTCTTCCTCCAGCACATAGATCAGTTTGGGGAACGCGGGAGTGATCCAGACACCGGCCTCGTTCTTGACGCCCTGATACCGCTGGCGGATGGTCTCTTCGATGATGATGGCCAGGTCTGCCTTTTCCTGCGGGTTGCGGGCCTCGCCCAGATACATGAAGACGGTGATGAACGGAGCCTGACCGTTGGTGGTCATCAGGGTGACGACCTGATACTGGATGGTCTGGACGCCGCGGTTGATCTCGTTGCGCAGGCGGCGCTCCACGATCTCTTTTTTCCGCTCGGCGGAAACATCCAGGCCCTCCATCTCGGCCTCGACCTCGGCGGCGATCTTCTTGCGGGAAACATCCACGAACGGAGCCAGATGAGTCAGGCTGATACTCTGGCCGCCGTACTGGTTGGAGGCCACCTGTGCAATGATCTGGGTGGCAATGTTGCAGGCGGTGGAAAAGCTGTGAGGCTTTTCAATATAGGTGCCGGAGATGACGGTGCCGTTCTGCAGCATGTCTTCCAGGTTGACCAGATCGCAGTTGTGCATGTGCTGGGCAAAGTAGTCCGAATCGTGGAAATGGATCAGGCCCTCCTGATGGGCTTTGACGATCTCCGGGTCCAGCAGCAGGCGGGCGGTCAGGTCCTTGGAAATCTCACCGGCCATGTAGTCGCGCTGGACACTGTTCACGGTGGGGTTCTTGTTGGCGTTCTCCTGCTTGACTTCTTCGTTCTGGCACTCGATCAGGCTCAGAATGCGCTCATCCGTAGTATTGGTCTGGCGCTTGAGGCTCTGTACATAGCGGTAGGTGATATAGTGGCGGGCAATGTCATGGGCACGGATGTCCATCAGCTTGTTCTCCACCATGTCCTGGATCTCCTCCACGCTGACGGCGCGGTTGAGAGCGTGGCACTGGTCGGTCACATCCGATGCGATCTGAGTGATCTGCTCCCGGGTCAGACGGCTTTTGCCGCCCACGGAATCGCTGGCCTTGGTCACTGCCGTGATGATCTTGGTGATATCAAAGGGCACCTCTGCGCCGTTGCGCTTGATGATCTTCATTCATTTTCCTCCTGACGATACAGCCGCAATTTGAGCGGGCGTCCCTTTTGGCAAGAGGCGCCCGCGGAATGCATGGTAGATGTTGATACTATCATATCACTATTTAGTGATATGTCAATGGAAGAACCACTACATTTTGTGTTTTGTAGCATTGAACAAATTTGCGGGAAGATTTTCAGAGCAAAATCTCGGTCAAAGCCCCTTGACAAACCGCACAAGAAAAGTAGGACCTTTCCGCAGGGTAATATCCGCTGTACTCTATACGGTTCCCAGATGGGAGCCCCTTTATTATATTACCTTATAATAGGGGAGAAAGGAGTCCGGCGAGAGGCAGGGGATACACGGGCGGGAAGATGTCAAACGCTGGTGGAGTTTGATACAAAAAACTGGGCAAAAGGCCCAAAGAAGAAAAAAGTCAAAAAAACTTGTAAAAAGGGGTTGCCAAATGGCCCGGTGTGTGGTATTATACTTGAGCGCCAAGCGCTGAGGCAAAAGAATGACTTCCAAAGCCTCAGCGAGAAGCCTTTGAAAAGAACCAATAGACGTTAAGAAATCCCAAAGAGATTTGAGAGATTTTGAAACATCCAAGTTCAGAAAGTTCAAAAGCTTCTAAAAAAAGAGCTTGACAAAAAATCACTTCTGTGGTAAAATAATCAAGTCGTCAGCCGGTCGGCTGAGGCGCTTACAGGACCTTGAAAATTGAACAATATCGAAAAACTTGTAACGGAACCTATTTTCGTGTTGGAAAAACACGGTAAACAATTCCAAACAAAGTAATTCACACAGGACGCAAGCGATTGCGTGCTGAGCGAAACAAGATTTAACACTTTTAAGTGATAAATATCATTTATAAAGAGTTTGATCCTGGCTCAGGACGAACGCTGGCGGCGCGCCTAACA
>ENA-UAMB01000125-UAMB01000125.1-human-gut-metagenome-genome-assembly--contig:-NODE-125-length-49605-cov-7.787245_pt1 | contig 49605 bp, 39 predicted proteins | sample MGYA00243707_ERZ654484 | MGnify/ENA primary metagenome ERZ654484 (study PRJEB26926, sample SAMN06164464) | human gut metagenome | biome: ENVO:00009003; feature: ENVO:2100002; material: ENVO:00002003... | reverse complement strand
TGATGGTGAAGGTTCAAAGGTTATTTGCAAAGACTAATTTGAAAATTCCAGTTTGTCGATCTACGGCAGCCTTTCAATAGGCTGCCGTATTCGCTTTTCGGAAGATTTTCATTTGCACATTTGCCATGATGAGCATCTGCGGATACAATGGAGGCAGAGAGGAATGGAGGTGCTGCAAATGTTCCGCCGTAAAGCAGAGACACGAATGGTTGAGCTGTCCCCTGACGAGGCGCGGCTGTTGCGGGGAGCGCTTCTTGCTTTTCGCAACAAGCTTCTTTCTGCCGGAAAACCGACAGAGGATGTGAACGAGCTGATTATCAAGGTGATGAAATGAGGTAGAGGAATTTCATGCCTTCTCCCAAGAATGCTCGAGACTTTTCGAGATTTGTTGTAAAAAATTGAACTTCTATCTTGACAACTATATAATCAGGAGTATAATGATATGATTTATGCTAGATCATAAATGGGCGGCGTGGGAGAAAAAGGAGAATGTTATGGCCTATGAAATTGTTTGTGAATCCGAATCGAAGCGATATCATTCCGATTGCGCCTCCGTTCTGACTAAGACTTGTGAGATACTAAAGAGCAAGAATATTATTGCTCAGTTTTCGCTTGTCGGAAGCGGTGCAAAAAGCTTGATAACAAGGAATGGAAATGGACCTTACGATCTTGACTACAACCTCGTTGTCATAAAAGCGGACGAAAGATATTGGAAAGACTTACGGCTACTAAAAGATACAGTTCGGAATGCGCTTAATAAGGCTGAGAGAAAGGATTTCTTTTCGGATGCTATGGATTCAAGATCCTGCTTAACCACGCTTTTACATTTCAATGATTCGCCAAATGTTGAATTCAGCTTCGATGTTGCAATTCTAACTAAAAATCGCAACGGAGATTATATGAGACTCATTCATAATAAAAACGCTTTCTGTGTTGGCTACGATCAATACACATGGAATGAAGTCCCAAAATCTCACGATGTAAAGGAAAAAGCCGATGCAATAAAAGCAGAGGGACTATGGCAAGAGGCCAGAGATAGGTATGTTGAGTTGAAGAGCATGTATCTTTCTCGCCAAGACAACACACATCCTTCTTTTATCGTATATGTTGAAGCGGTCAACGAAATCTATTACAAATACTTCAGATAAGGAGATATTCTGATGGGAAAACACTTTTTTGACTTTGAAGACGGAGATTTTGCCTTTTCGATTTCAGATAATATGGCTAATATGGCAATGGATTCTGACGGTGACCTTATGATGAGAATGGGTAACAATATGGCAATGGATATGGATACCGGTGATATTCACATGATCTCATCTTGGCCAAACGACGATGATGAAGATGAATAACTAACCATATTGCATATCTGAAAGAACAATGAAGCCTCCGTATTATTGTGGCCATCGCAAGAATACGGAGGCTTTTTATGGCATTCAAAGACACAACAGAAAGGAACGCAATGAATTACTATATTTCTGATTTGCATATCGGGCATGAAAATATTCTGCGGTTTGATAACAGGCCATTTGCGGATGTCAATGAGATGAATAACAAGCTCATAGAAAACTGGAACGCCAGAGTACGCAGCGATGACACGGTATACATTCTTGGCGATTTCATCTGGGCAAAGGAAAGCGAGTGGCCGTCTATTGTTGGTTCGCTTGGCGGCAACAAGGTGCTGATACGGGGCAATCACGATCCCAAGCAATTCAGCGCTTCCACAAAGCGTATGTTCCAAGAAATTACGGACTTGAAGGAAATCAAGGACAGCGGCAAGCATGTTGTGATGTGTCATTATCCGATTCCCTTCTTCCGTGCCAGCTTCGCTTCGACAGCGTTCATGCTCTACGGGCATGTCCATCAGACGATTGAATATGAGTATATCGCAAAGCTGCGCCGTGAGGTAAAGGCAAATTCCACCGGTTACGGCACGCCGAACGGTAACTTCATCAATGTCGGTTGCATGATGCCGTATATGGATTACACGCCGAGAACGCTGGATGAGATTATAGAAGGAGATGCAAGGTACCATGAAGAAAATCCCAACGCTCTTTGACGGGGGGAATGACAAGTGACGTCTGCTCAGTCGCCTGATTTGAAATCGGGCGACTTTTACATGAATGGTGAAAGCCTGTGCAGACACGCATAATTGCTGCCCATATAGGCTAAAATACAAGCGCATCGTATTTTAGCCTAAAATCTATTGATTTTTCCTCTCACTTAGGCTATAATAAAGGTGCATCGTATTTTGGCCTAAAGGAGGCAGGGCAATGTATATTGAGAGACAGCTTGAAAAGAAGTTTATAGCGGTAAGCGAGGAGTATGCTTGTGTGCTGCTGACCGGCCCGCGTCAGGTCGGAAAATCCACCATGCTGCGGCATCTGATGGAGGGGACGGCACGAGCCGAGGTTTCGCTGGACGATCTGGAGGAGCGCAGACTTGCCAAAACCGATCCTGCAATGTTCTTGAAGCTGCATCCCGCGCCGGTTCTCATCGATGAGGTTCAGTATGCACCGGAGCTGTTTTCATATATCAAGATCGCCGTGGATAACGGCGCTGCACCCGGCTCCTACTGGCTGACCGGTTCTCAGGCGTATCGCCTGATGGAGTTGGCACAGGAGTCGCTGGCCGGAAGAACCGCAATTCTTCACATGTCTGCACTGTCACAGTCGGAGCTTTGCGGTGCAATGGAGGTTTCACCCTTTTCGTTGGAGCTTGACGAATTGCAGAAGCGCAAGGCGTTGCTTTCCCCAGCCACACCGAATGAGGTCTATCAAAGGATTTGGGACGGCGCACTCCCTGGTCACAGAAGCGGCAAGTATAAAGACCGGGATGTGTTTTACAGCAGCTATATTCAGACCTATATCGACCGGGATGTGACTACCGATATTCCCGGCGTGGATAAGGTGATGTTTGCCGACTTCATTCGTGCTGCCGCCTGCAGGAGCGGCCAGATGCTGAACCTGCATGACATCGCCGGAGATGTGGGCGTCAGTGACGATACCGCAAAGCGCTGGATGAAGGAGCTTGAAAAATCGGGGATCGTGTTCTTTCTGCACCCCTACTCCAACAATCTTCTGAAGCGGACGATCAAAACGCCGAAGATGTATTTCTTCGATACAGGGCTGGTCTCCTATCTGACCCGGTACTCAAACCCCGAAATTTTGATGAATGGCGCAATCAACGGAGCCATCTTAGAAAACTATGTTGTGTCGGAAATTATAAAAACCTACAGCAACAGTGCGCAGGACTGCCTGCTGCATTATTACCGGGACAAGAACAGCAACGAGATCGATCTGATTATGGAGAGAGACGGTCAGCTGCACCCCATCGAGATCAAAAAAAGCATCAACCCGCCCACACAAATTACAGGCGCTTTCAAGCTGCTCGACAAGGCCTCCGTACCGAGAGGAACAGGCGCGATCATCTGCCTTCGGGAGACATTGAGCGCAATCGACAGCAGCACATACATTGTCCCCGTGTGGATGATCTGATTTCGTTCCAAAAACAAATATTCTATACACAGCCGCTTGGTTTCAGTGCGAAATCAAGCGGCTGTTTCTATAGAGCGTGTTATCCCAAAAACATAAATGAAGGAGGAAGCAAAATGACAAACGAAGAACTGAACACCGCTTTATACAAGAAGGTGTTCGCAGAACAGGAGAAGTATCGGGAGTGGCTGCTTTCCCAGCCGCCCAACGAAATCCTGAACCATTGCTACGAGTACACGGTACGGGAGGACATCGTGCTGGCACTGGAGGAATACGACCTATCCGATAAGCAGTGCAAGGCGCTCCTGAAGTCGCCCTGTCCGCTTGCGGATGTGTTCAAGGACTTTGAAAAGCGGGAGACCGACCTCATGGACAACATCCGCGATACCATCGAGTGCCGTGCCAATGCGGTCATCCGGGCCGATTTTCTGAGAGACCGGCGTGAAGCGAGGTGATGCCCTATGCGCTATATTGCTGCGGAGGATATTGCCAGGGCAAAGGAAATGGACCTTTTGACTTACCTCCGCAATTATGAACCCCAAGAGCTCGTCCATGTATCCGGAAACACTTACTGCACCAGAGAGCACGACTCCCTGCGAATCAGCAACGGAAAGTGGTGCTGGTTCTCCCAGGGGATCGGCGGCAGATCGGCGCTGGACTATCTCATCAAGGTGAAGGGCATTTCTTTTACACAGGCAGCAGAAATTATTCTCGGACGGGAGGCAGAAAAGCCTCCCGTTTTCTATCGCCAGAAGGAACGAAAACATACGAATTTGCTGATGCCGGAGCTGTCCGAAACAACGGACCGCGTGGAGAAATACCTGCAAGGCCGAGGAATTCACCCGGTTATTATCCGTTATTGCCTGGATAACAAGTTGCTTTTTGAGTCTGCAGATTACCACAATGCGATGTTCGTAGGGTACGACAAGGACGGCAAAGCGAGATATGGTGCTCTGCGCAGCACCGTCAGCAGCTACAAGGGCGAGCTGACCGGCAGCGACAAACGCTTCTCTTTTTTCTTGGAGGGAAAGCCGAATGCGGAGCACATTCATGTGTTTGAATCCGCCATTGACCTGCTAAGCTTTGCAACCTTGACGCTGCTGGCCGGGCGCGACTGGAAAAGCGAAACCTATTTGTCTTTAGCCGGTGTGTTCCAGACCAAACGAGAGAATGTTGTGCCGGTGGCCTTGAGCAGATTTCTTGACGAACACCCATCCGTCCGCAAAATCCATCTGCATTTGGATAACGATGCCGCTGGACGAGGTGCTGTGAAAGGAATTGTTGGCGGACTGCAAGGAAAATACCAGGTCTATGACGAGCCGCCCTCCCGTGGGAAAGATGTAAATGACGAGCTGAAAATCCGTGTAGGACTTATGAGAGAAAGAAAGGAGCGGGAACGCACATGAACATTGCAATTTATCAGATCAACCCGGACCGGGATGAGAACAGTGTAGCCTTCTTGAACTACGAAAATCTGGAGCGCTTTCAGGGCTCTGCCGCGCTTCGCAGCGAGATCTACGACAAGGTGTTCGAGGGTGAGGTGGAATGCGGCACCCTGGAAGAAGTGTACCAGATGTTCAACCTTGACCATCCGGACGGATATCAGGGTAGGTCCCTTTCCGTTTCGGATGTGGTTGAGGTCGTAGGTGAGGAAAAATCCACCTTCCATTTTTGCGACAGTATCGGCTTTCGGGAAGTGGATTTTGACCCGGATATGACCGAGCCCCTGAAAGAGAAGAAAATCAAAGTGGTGCTCTGTGAACCGGGCAAGGTTGCCAGAGTGGCAGAGATCGGGACGGAGCTTTCCGATTTGCAGAGGGTGGTCGGCGGGCTGATTGAGCCCTATTATCCCTTTGAAGAGCAGGTCTGCATCGTCTGCAACGATGAGGGCAAGTACAACGGCATGCGGCCCTGTCGAGCCATCTACGGAGAAGACAGGGAGATGATGGACATTATCTTCGGCCCCTTTTTCATCTGCGATTGCAGCACGCCGTACTTTGGCTCCCTCAACAAGGAGCAGCTGGAACGCTACACGAAGCAGTTCCAGAATCCGGAGCGCTTCTTTCGTGTCGGAGGGGAAATCAAAGCCGTTCCCTATAAGCCCGAAAAAGACCACGAGCGCTGATGGAGGTGATGCTATGAAGATGATCGACGATGTAATCATAATCGGAATGGACAGCGGCTACGGCAATATCAAAACCGCAAACTGCTGCTTCCCGGCAAGCGTTTCCGCCTATGACAAGGAGCCGGTGTTCAAGGAGAATCTGCTTGTCTATGAAAGCAAGTTCTACCTGATCGGTGAAGGGCACAAGGAGTTCCTTGCGGATAAGACGCGGGATTTGGACTACTATGTGCTGGCGCTTGCGGCCATCGCGCGGGAACTGAATATCCGAAAAATGACCTGCGGCAAAATCAGAATTGCGGCAGGTCTTCCTCTTACTTGGGTCAGTGGTCAGCGGGACGAGTTCAGGGACTATCTCTTGCAGAACAAAGCCGTAGACTTCTCGTTCCGAAATGTCTCCTACCATGTGGAGATCGTAGGCGTGGATGTGTTCCCACAGGGCTTTGCGGCGGTGGCAGACCGGCTTTCTGATTTTCGGGGCGTAAACATGATCTGCGATATCGGAAACGGTACGATGAACATCATGTTCATCAATGACAAGAAGCCTGTCTCCGGGAATATGTTTACGGAGAAATACGGTACACACCAGTGCTTGCTGGCCGTGCGGGAGAATGTCATGCGTGCGCATCACACCACCGTGGACGAGGCGATTATCAACAGGGTGTTCCGTTTCGGTACGGCAGATATCAAGGAGGATTATCTGAAAACCATTACCGACACGGCCACCGATTATGTGGAGGGCATTTTTCAGAGACTTCGTGAGCACGAGTACAACCCGGAGCTGATGAGGCTGTATATTCTTGGCGGCGGCAGCTGCCTGATCCGCAACTTCGGTGTGTACGATGCTTCCCGTGTGACCATCAACGATGACATCTGCGCTACGGCGAAGGGGTATGAATATCTCGCAGAGCTGAATGCCCGCAAAGGCATTTCACGATGAGTTACAAGAGAATCAGTGTGCGTTTCAACATGGATGTGGATGCCGAGCGAAAAGCTTGGGAGATCATCCACGAAAAAGGAAATGGACTTGTCGGCAAAGAGGTTATCAGCGCAATCAATACTTCAAGCGAGCTTTCCGGCTTGGAAAAGATGATCAGAAAAGTCGTTTCGGAAGAATTGAAGAAAGCCATGTTTATTCCCTCTGAACCAGCTGCCCGTAGTTCCGACACAGAAGAATCTGAAAACGAGATACTGGATTTTCTTGAAACCTTTTAATGGCGCCAATTTGGAGCCATTTTTTCTTGCCCAAACGATCGGTGGCTCCAAAATGGAGCCACATTGGAATGGAGGTGAAAACGATATGGAAAACGAAAAGCGTGCATTGTCCTGGCGGGAGTTCGTGGAGTCCGGCTTTGACGGTCGTGAATATCAGTTCCCCGATTTCGAGGGTACTTTTGCAGCAACGATCGCCTGTAAACGCTGGGATAGGAACAAAAACCTGTTGGCATATCTTGATTTCGATGACGGAAGAAAGATCATGACATCAGCGTGGAGCGAAAAGAACTACTTGGGTTTGGCAGACATTCCTCTTAATACCCGTGTAAGTGTTTCGTTCCAATTCTCTGCAAAGGGCGTTTCGTACCTCAGAAGTGTCGAAGTAATTTGAATAGTGGGGTTGGTGGCATTGTCTTAACAAGCAACGAATCTGTCCGTACAGATTCCGCTTGCCTGGGGCAATGCCCCTGAAACCCCAACGGAAAGGATGAGTGTTTTTGAGAAAAAGAAATTGTAGAGTGGAGGTTTGCTTCACAAAGGATGAACTGTCCGTGCTTTCCAAAAAAGCAAAGAAAGCAGGGCTGTCCATCGGCGGCTTTGTTCGCCGCAGCGTGGCCGATAAGGAAATTAAGGAAGCGCCGCCTGCGGATATTCCCCTGCTGCTTCGGGCCATGCGGCAGGCGGGGTACAATCTGGATCAGACATTGAAGAGATTCAACACCACCAATGTGCCGGATATGCCCCAGTTCAGAAAGGACTTGGAGGGAATCAGAGCCGCCACGAAAATGGTATCTGATGCGTACACCTCCGATTATCAGTAATGGCGGTTACATCGATCTGGCCCATAAAAGGACGGGTGGACAAGGTCATCAATTACGCCCGCAATCCAGAGAAAACGCATGACAAGGAAAGACTCTCGGAGCTTCATGAAATCGAAGGTGTGGTGGAATATGCTGCCGACGAGATGAAAACCGAGAAAAGAGCCTATGTCACCTGTCTCCATCTCCACAGCGAGGAAACGGCGGCGCAGGAGTTCATGGAGACAAAGCGGCTGATGCATAATGAGGGCGGCAGGTCCTGCTATCACGGTTATCAGTCCTTTAAGGCAGATGAAGTGGATGCAGATACGGCACACAGCATTGGAGTCGCCCTTGCCAGAGAGCTGTGGGGCGACCGCTTCCAAGTGGTGATTGCTACCCACTGCAACACCGGGCATTATCACAATCACTTTGTCATAAACTCCGTTTCCGATGTGGACGGTAAGAAGTTCTATAACTCACCGGCGGATTACAGACGGATGCGGGAGGTCTCCGACCGGCTGTGCCGGGAAGCCAAGATTTCCGTGATAGAGTGCCCTGCCGACCGCAGAGCCAATTACGGAGAATGGCTGGCCGAGAAGAACGGCAAGCCGACCATGCGCAGCAGAATACGCGAGGATATTGACAGGGCGATCCTCGCCTCGACTACGGAGCGTGAGTTCCAGCGTGTCATGAAGGAAATGGGCTACGAGGTGATTACAAAAACGCCGAAGGGCTCGCCGAGGGTCCACCCCATTGTAAGGATCGTGGACGGCGGGAAGAACTTCCGCTTGGACAAGCTGGGTGAATACTACGAGCTGGATTCCATCAAGCAGCGGATTCAGAACAATTATCGCCACAAGACGCCTTTCCCCGAGGTGGCGGAGGACACGAAAGCGCCCTATTACCAATACAAGGAGAAAGCGAAGAAGGCCTCCGGCCTTTACGCCCTGTACCTATATTACTGTTATGAGCTTCACATCATCGTGCATAAGCCGGCATCTGTAAAAAAGGTGTCGGCTTTTTTGCGTGAGGATGTGACAAAGCTCGACAGATACATTGCTCAGGCGGATTTCCTTGCCAAAACAGGACTTGAAACTGTGGAGACCCTTGCCGGCTATAAGGCCGAAAAGGAAAAGCAGGTGGAAGCTTTGACGCAGCAGCGCACGGGACTGAAGAACGAACTGAAGCGGTACCTAAGAAAAGAAGATTTCCAAAGTGCCGAAGCAACGAGAGCCCGGATCGCGGAGCTGACCACAGAGCTGAAAACCTGCCGGAAGGAAATTGCGCTGTGCACCGACATTGCTGATCGGTCGGAACAGGTTCGTAAGAATCTTGAGCAAATCGAGCAGCAGAAAATCGAGCGAAAGGAGAAAACAGAAAATGAGTTACTCGTCAGGAGAAGCAGCCGAGCAGGTCGTGAGGATGACACTCAACGGCGTTGAGGTGGCTGCAAAAATCAGCGGGAAGGCCGCTGAGCGTTTGGCAGTGCTGCTTTATGCGGTGCTGAAGGACCAGAAAAAGACGCGCGGGAAAACACGGCTCAACAGTATGCTCCGCAGCGGAAAGGAACTCAAGGTTTTTGCCATTGGTGACAGAGACCTTGAGAAGTTCTGCCGTGAGGCAAAGAAGTACGGCATCCTGTATTGCGTTTTGAAGGACAAAACGGCGAACGACGGCCACACCGATGTGTTTGTCCGCGCAGAGGACGCAAGCAAGATCAACCGCATTTTTGACCGCTTCGGCATTGCCACCGCAGACATCGGCTCGGCGCGTACCGAAATCGTCAAGGCAAAGGAGGAACAGAAGAACGCGGACATTCCTGTTCCCGACCGCAGCACCACGGAAAAGGACAAGGAGGAAGCCTTCCTGGATGCGCTTCTTGCCCCTGCGCCCAATAAGGAGGAGGCGCAAACGCAAAACCCCACGCAAGGCCCGGCTGCGAAATCCCGTCCGTCCGAGCCTACATCAAGTCAGCGCGAGAAAGTCGCCAGGGGTATCTCTGATCCATCGGAACGCTCCCGCCCATCTGTCCGGCAGGAAATGAAGGAGATCCGGGAGGAGCAGAGACAGAGGACGAGCTCCGCGCAGAAAACCAAGGACGAACCCAACAGAGCCTCTGAGCACAGGCCTGTGCCGAAAAAGAAAAAAGACAAGGAGAGATGACCATGGCAAACTATGATGATATTTTCAATGCCTCTGCGCAGAAGGATACGGAGGATAAGAGCTTTGTTTCCTTCGACAAGGATGCGTGGGCTACGCAGAAAAAGCAGGAGCGTGAGAGCGCTTTTGCCATGATCGATGAGACTGCACAGCGCATGGCAAATGACGGTGGCCTTTTCCAATCCTATCTGGATGTGCAGGCGCGTTTTGACCGCTACTCTGTGGGCAATGCGGTTCTGATCACCGCCCAGAAAGCCGATGCCACCCAGCTTTCGGATTTTAAGGGCTGGAAGAATAACGGCGTGTTCATCAAAAAGGGCGAAAGCGGAATCGTATTGCTGGAGCCCGGCGAGGAATACACCAAGGAGGACGGCACCGTGGGTGTCAGCTACAACTCCAAGAAGGTGTTCGACATTTCCCAGACGACCGCAAAGGCCAAGGACCGCCCCGCAATGAAGCGGGACGAACGGCTGCTTCTGAAAGCCATCATCCACAATGCACCTTGCCCCATCGAGATCAGCCAAAAGCTGCCGGAGAACATCAACGCGGTATATCGTGCCGACGACAAGAAAATCTATGTTAGGCCTGGACTGGAGGCCGGAGACATTTTCCGCGGCATTTCCCAGGAGCTTGCTCACGCGCATCTGGACGACGGCGCATATAAGCGCAGCGACCATGCCTTTACCGCCTACTGCGTGTCGTATGTGCTCTGCAGCCGGTACAATGTGCCGAAGGACATGTTCCGATTTGACAGACTTCCCGAAGGCTTCTCTACGATGGATGCCCGCAGTGTGAGAAACGAGCTGTCCAAGATCAGAGATGTGGCCAATGAGATCTCGTCCGACATGGCGAAGATGCTGGACAAGAGCATGAAGCCCAAGGAACGCAGGGATGAAGCAAGATAAGGAGGTACCCCAATATAGCTGAGGAAAAGAAAGTCGTCACGCTGGACGATTTTGAGCAGCGTCTAATGGTCAGCGGCCTGATGGATTTTCGGAACGATCTTCTCCGGGACGAAAAGCCCACAGAAGACATTAACGATTTGATCCTGAAGGTCATTGATGCCCCAACAAAGAAAGAGAAACGGAGAGCCGACCGTGAGGCAAGATAAGCTCTCCAAGCAGAATGTGATCCTTTATCTTTGCGGCATAATTCCGGTTGTGTGGCTCGGCCTGTTGATTGCTCCCTGCTTAAAGGATGGATTGCCCGGACTGGTTCAGCAGTTCGGATCGGTGATGCAAAACCCATTCCAGATACAGCTTTGTGAGGACAGTGTAAAAACTGTCCTCACTTTGCTTTTGGTGTACGGGATCGCCATCGGCGTCTATCTCTCCACGGAGCACAATTACAGACGGCGAGAAGAGCACGGATCAGCTAAATGGGGCACGGCTGGTTCGGTCAACAAGAAATATGCCAACAAGGATAAGACGGAAAACAAGCTGCTGACGCAAAATGTCGCCATCGGCCTGGACGGAAGAAAGCACCGCAGAAATCTGAATGTACTTGTATGCGGCGGTTCCGGTGCGGGTAAAACACGCTTCTACGCCAAGCCCAACATTATGAATGCGAATACTTCTTTCGTTGTGCTTGACCCAAAGGGTGAACTGCTCCGGGACACCGGTCATCTGCTGGAGGAGAATGGCTATGAGATAAAAGTGCTTGACCTCATTGATATGGAGAAAAGTCATTGCTACAACCCATTCGTGTATATCAGCAGCGATGATGATATTCAGCGGCTTACCACAAACCTCTTTAAGAACACAACGCCCAAAGGTTCGCAGACACAGGACCCATTCTGGGATCAGACGGCAGCCATGCTGCTCAAGGCCCTTGTCTGCTATCTCCATTATGAGGCTCCGCCCGACGAGCAGAACTTTTCTATGGTCATGGAGATGATCCGAGCCGGCGATGTAAAGGAGGACAACGAGGAGTATCAGTCGGTTCTCGATGAGCTGTTTGAGAGATTGGAGGAAAGAAACCCGGAGCATATCGCCCTCAAGTATTACCGGGCGTATCACTCCGGCAGCGCTAAGACGCTGAAATCCATCCAGATTTCCCTTGTCTCCCGTTTGGAAAAGTTCAATCTGGATTCGCTGGCCGGCATTACCCAATGCGATGAAATGGATTTGGGGCAAATCGGTGAAAAGAGAAAGGCGGTATTCGCCGTGATTCCTGATAACGACAGCTCCTTCAATTTCATCGTGGGTATGCTTTATACCCAGCTGTTTCAGCAGCTCTACTATCAGGCCGACTCCGTTCACGGCGGCAGGCTGCCCGTGCATGTGCATTTCGTCATGGACGAGTTTGCCAATGTCGCCCTGCCGGATGAGTTTGATAAGCTCCTGTCCACCATGCGAAGCCGTGAGATTTCTGTTTCCATCATCATTCAGAACCTTGCGCAGCTGAAGGCTCTGTTTGAGAAGCAATGGGAGAGCATCGTGGGTAACTGTGACGAGTTTCTGTATCTGGGCGGCAATGAGCAGAGTACCCATGAGTATGTTTCCAAGCTGCTGGGCAAGGAGACCATCGATACAAATACCTATGGACGGTCTCGCGGCAGAAACGGAAGCTATTCCACCAACTATCAGCTTGCCGGACGAGAGCTGATGACACCTGACGAAGTGCGTATGCTGGACAACCGGTACGCACTTCTTTTTATACGCGGGGAGCGCCCCATCTGGGATCTCAAGTATGACATCCTTCATCATCCCAATGTGGCGCTTACGACAGACGGTTCCGCACCGGCCTATACTCACGGCGAGGATACCAGAAGCATCGCTTCCATGGCGTTCAGCTTCGACAAGAAGGCTGTCAAAAACGCCGAAAAGATGGATGCAGAAAAACATGAATTCTTGCTCTACTCGGAAGAGGAGCTGGAAGAACTACTTGATGAAAAGGAGAAAAAAGGCAATGAAGAAGCTTAATGCAAAGAAGAACATCAACAAGCCGGAGATTCCCGGCAAAGTCAAGAAGGGCTACCGCATTTATGTGATGGCTGTCCTCGCCCTTACGATTACCATGAGCATGGGCGTGACCGCCTTTGCCGCAGGCGACCCCATTACCGTCGTCAACAACCTCAGCGACTTTATCTTCGGCCTCATCCGTGCGGTCGGCCTGATTCTGCTTGGCTGGGGCATTGTACAGGTCGGTCTCAGCTTCCAGTCCCACGATCCCAGCCAGCGTTCCAACGGTTTTCTGACCCTGGCCGGCGGTGTCGTCATCACCTTTGCAAAGGAAATCCTCAACCTCATCGTCGGTTGATCCGGTTTCCGCAAAAGGGGCGGTCGCAAAGGCCGCCCCGAAGGGAGGTGTAATGAATGTCGGATAACTGGGTTGTGCAGAACCTCGAAAATGCGTTGGAAGTATGGAACGATAAGCTGTCGGAAATCTGGCAGCTGATCACGCAGTCACCGCAGACATTCAAAGGTGGCTCGATTTGGTCGGTTATTTGCAGCATCCACGGAGCGCTGCAAGCGATTGGCTATGCCCTGCTGGTTCTGTTCTTTGTGGTGGGAGTCGTAAAGACCTGCGGCTCCTTTGCCGAGCTGAAAAAGCCGGAGCACGCAGTGAAGCTGTTCGTTCGCTTTGCGATTGCCAAGGGCTTGATTACCTACGGCATGGAGCTGATGATGGCGATTTTGGAGATTATTCAGGGTGTGGTCAGTACGATCATGAATTCTGCCGGCTTTGGAAGCCCTCAGGCAACGGTGCTGCCGCAGGAGATTATCACGGCTGTGGAGGACTGCGGTTTCTTTGAGTCTATCCCCTTGTGGGCGGTAACGCTGATCGGCGGACTGTTCATTTGGGTGCTGTCCTTCGTGATGATTCTGAGTGTATATGGCCGCTTTTTCAAAATGTACATGTACACCGCACTTGCGCCGGTTCCTCTTTCGGCCTTTGCCGGAGAACCTACGCAGAACATCGGCAAGAGCTTCCTGAAAAGCTATGCGTCGGTGTGCCTGGAGGGAGCAATCATTGTTCTGGCCTGCATCATCTTCTCGGTGTTTGCCTCCAGCCCTCCGGTTGTCGATCCGGACGCAGCAGCAGCCTCTATGGTGTGGAGCTACATCGGCGAGCTGATTTTCAATATGCTCATTTTGGTCGGCGCGGTGAAGATGGCAGACCGGCTTGTGAAGGAGATGATGGGTATCTAAGTATGTCAAAGCGTGTACTGAATCAATGGCGCGGATATACCGTGGCTGATTGCGATTGCAAATATTGTCTCTATTACGGCGGCAGAAAGAAAGGCAAAGTAAATTGCCTTGCAGAGGAATGTGTCTGCAAGGAGGAACTTCAGGAGGCTCTGCGCCGGGAAAGGAATGAAAATGGAGGTCAAAATCAATAGAGAGATTCGGAACTATACCGAGTCTATGTTTTTCGGACTGTCGCTCAGACAGTTCGTTTTTTCTTTACTGGCTGTTGGCGTTGCGGTGCTTTTGTACTTTGTTTTGAAACCCTATGTGGGAACGGAGACGGTTTCGTGGATGTGTATCCTTGGTGCTGCGCCCTTTGCGGCAATGGGCTTTGTGAACTACAACGGTATGACCGCAGAGCAATTTGTGTGGGCTTGGCTCCGGAGCGAAATGCTAGAGCCCAAGCAGATCAAATTCGAGCCGGTGAATATCTACTACGAGGCGTTGAAAGGCGCTATCGATGAACGCGAAAAGGAGGTTTCCAAGCACAATGATTAAGAGCATCAAAGCGATCCTTGCACAGGACAAGGAAAAGTTTAAGGTTCCGAGAAAAGTGCAGGACCTTATTCCGATCAAGAACATCTGGCCGGATGGCATTTTTAAGGTTGGGAATAAGTTCTCCAAATCCTTCCGATTCTCGGACATCAACTATCTGGTGGCGAGCCGCGAGGACAAAGAGAGCATGTTCCTGACATACTCGGAGCTTCTGAACAGTCTGGACAGCGGAGCTACCACGAAGATCACCATCAACAATCACAGGCTGAACAGGTCGGATTTTGAGGAGTCTATCCTGATGCCTATGAAGCAGGACGGGCTGGATGAGTACCGTAAGGAGTATAACAATATGCTCTTGGACAAGGCAACAGGAGCAAACGGCATCACACAGGAAAAGTATATTACCATCACCGTGGCCAAGAAGGACATCGAGGAAGCACGGGCATATTTTGCGAGAATCGGAGCGGATTTGACCGCCCATTTCGCAAACCTGGGCTCCAAGTGTGTGCCCCTGAACGCCGTTGAGCGGCTGCGCATTCTCCACGACTTTTATCGCCCCGGTGATGAGGCGGCATTCTCGTTTGATATGAACCGGAAGGCGCGTCTGGGGCATGATTTCCGTGACTATATCTGCCCGGACAGCGTAGAGCGTACTGCGGATCATATCAAGCTGGGCGAGAAATATGCCAGAGTGCTTTTCCTCAAGGACTACGCCAGCTATATCAAGGACAGCATGTTCTCGGAGCTGACCGAGCTAAACCGCAATCTCATGCTGTCCATTGATGTGATTCCCATTCCTACCGATGAAGCCGTCCGTGAGGTGGAGCGCCTCTTGCTGGGCGTGGAAACGAACATCACCGGCTGGCAGAGAAGGCAGAATCAGAACAACAATTTCTCCGCTGTGGTTCCCTACGACATGGAGCTTCAGCGCAAGGAATCCAAAGAGTTTTTGGACGATCTGACCACCCGTGACCAGCGCATGATGTTTGCGGTGGTCACAATGGTGATTACCGCAAACACCAAGGAGCAGTTGGATCTGGATACGGAAACGGTGCTGTCTACGGCGAGAAAGCACATGTGTCAGATGGCCACGCTGAAGTACCAGCAGACGGATGGCCTGAACACGGTGCTGCCCATCGGGACGAGGAAAATCAACGCATTCCGAACGCTAACCACGGAGAGCCTTGCGGTATTGATGCCTTTTAAGGTGCAGGAGATCATGGACAAGGGCGGCATTTACTTCGGCGAAAATGCCATTTCCCACAATCTCATCATGTGCAACAAGGCAAATCTTCTGAACCAGTCCGCTTTCCTGCTCGGTGTCCCCGGCTCCGGTAAGTCGTTCTCGGCAAAGGAGCTGATCACCTTCCTCATTCTGAACACCAACGATGATATTCTGATCTGTGACCCCGAGGGAGAATACGCGCCGCTTATTGAAGCCATGGGCGGTCTCGGCTCGGTGATCCGTGTGTCTGCCGGCGGCAGAGACAGGCTCAATGCCATGTACATGGTGGACGGGTACGGTGAAAACAACCCCATTGTCGTAAAGTCTGAGTTCATCATGTCTCTGATCGAGCAGATCGACAAGAAGGGTGTCGGCCCGCAGCACAAGTCTATCATCGACCGCTGCATCACCAATGTGTACCGCAATGCGGCGGACACCGGGACGATTCCCACTCTCTGCACCCTACGCGATATGCTGCTGGAGCAGCCTGAGCTCGAAGCGAAGCAGATCGCGCTGTCCCTTGAGCTCTATACCACCGGTTCTCTGGACATCTTCGGCAAGCAGTCCAATGTGGATCTCGACAAGCGTGTCGTGGTGTTCGACATTCACGGTCTCGGTTCCCAGCTCAAGCCCACCGGCCTGCTGGTGATTACGGACACCATGCTCAACCGCGTGACGCTGAACTGGAAGAAGGGCAAGCGCACCCATGTCTTTATTGACGAGTTCCATGTGGTGTTCGAGAACGAGTTCTCGGCGCAGTTCTTCAACTCCGCATGGCGGCAGTTCCGTAAGCGCAACGCATACCCCACGGCAATCACGCAGAATGTGGAGTATCTGCTGGATTCTGTTCAGGCCAGCACCATGCTTTCCAACTCGGAATTTGTGGTCATGCTGAACCAGGCTGCCTCCGACAGAGGCCAGCTTGCCAAGCTCCTGAACATCTCCAATGAGCAGATGAGCTATATCACCAATGCCGACGCCGGCTGCGGACTGATCAAATACGGCTCTGCGCTGGTACCCTTCATCAATCGGTTCCCGCAGAACACCAAACTCTATCAGCTTATGACTACACGCCCCGGTGAGGGCAAATTTGCAAGAGGACGGGATTAACCCCGTCCTCCATTCTTTTGGGAGGAATACAAAATGAAAAAGAAAACCCTTGGAATCATCATCGTTTCCGTACTCGGCGCGGCAGCAATCTTTTGCAGCGCCATGTTTACGCATCAGTATCTGGACGCCAAAAGTGGCAAGGCGGCATTTGACGATCTGACAAATCTGATTACGGAAATCGACGAGCCGCAGAAGGATGCCGAAGCGGAGGAATCCGGCCTGAGCGTAGAAGAACTGGCGGCGGCAGAGGCGGCGCTGGCCCACGAAAAGTATGCGGCGCTGTTTGCACAGAACAATGACTTTATCGGCTGGATCAGAATTGATGGTACGAATGTCAATTACCCCGTCATGCAGACTCCGAACAAGCCGGACTTCTATCTGAAGCGCAGTTTTGATAAATCATATAGCGACTACGGTGTTCCCTATATTGACGAGGCCTGTATGACCGGGATCAGCAACAACCTTGTGATTTACGGCCATCACATGAACGACGGCTCTATGTTTGCCGACCTCTGCAAATACGCTGATGCTGACTTCTGCAGGGAGCATTCGACGATTGCCTTTGACACACTCTCCAGCCTCGGCAAATATGAGGTCGTTGCCGCTTTCAAATTCAATACGAACCGCGAGTCCTTCAAGTACAACGAATACACGCTGATGGATGAGGCGCAGTTTGCCGAGTTCATGGAGAATGTCCGCGCAAGACAACTCTATGACACGGGCGTTACTGCCGAATACGGAGATCAGCTTTTGACCCTTTCCACCTGCGAATATACCTATCCCAACGGTCGCTTCGTTGTCGTAGCGAAGAAGGTGTGACTTGTCTGCTCTGAAGGGAGGCGATGGCTTTGGGCAGGATAAAAACAAGAGAGAGCGTTAAGAATATCAAGATTCTTGATAAAGCGGCTGTTGCCTCCGAGCGCATGAAGACGGCGCTCGTCCGCTCCAAGGATCAGGCGGAAAACCTGATGGACGATGGGCAAATTTCCCCCTCCGAGTACGCGGAGGACAAAATCCGCTATGCCGCTGAGGATGTGACCGATCAGGTTTGGCACGAGGTTTCCGGCCAAACGAAAAAAGTCATTGAAAAAGGCAAGGAGGCGCACCGGGAACACCGCAACGGAAAGCGCATCCAAAAAAATGAAGAATGGGTTCGCCGCTATGAGGAGGAGCTGCGTAGGGGCACGCCAAGCAGAACGCCGCGAGAGGATGCTGCACGGCAGGCAGCGCGGCAAAATACGGAGGCCACACGGACAAGCATCCGGAGCAGACGAAACCAGACCATCAAATCTGCGGAGCATACCGAACGCACCATCAAGCAGTCTGTTCGTTCTGCCGGGAAACAGACCGTAAAAGCCGGTGCAAAGGGAACGGTAAAGTCAACGGAGAAGGCCGTAAAGACTGCGGAGAAAACCTCCAAGGCTGCCATTAAAACCGCAGAGGCAACGGCGAAGGCAACACAAAAGGCAGCGGCTGCGGCTGCAAAGGCTGCACAGAAAGCGGCAGAAATTGCCCGTCAGACTGCCATAGCCGCCTACAAAGCGGCTGTTGCGGCAGCGAAAGCTGTTGCGGCGGCAATCAAGGCCATCGCAGCGGCGATGAAAGCACTGGTTGCGGCTATCGCTGCCGGTGGCTGGGTCGCGGTCGTGGTCATTGTTGTTATCTGTCTCATTGCGCTGATCGTCGGCTCCTGCTTCGGTATTTTCTTTTCAAGCGAGGATACCGGCTCAGAAAAAACGATGCGGCAGGTCGTTCAGGAAATCAACCTGGATTACCAGAACGAGCTGGATGCCATCAAGGATTCCGTTGTGTACGATGCGCTTGAAATGTCCGGTTCCCGTGCCGTGTGGCCGGAGGTGTTGTCGGTCTATGCCGTCAAGACGACCTCCGACCCGGATAATCCCCAGGAGGTTGCAACGATCACTCCGGAAAAGGAACAGCTTTTGAAGGAACTGTTCTGGGAGGCGAACGAAATTACGCACCGGACGGAAACAAAGACCGAGACGGTTATTATAGAGACGGATGACGGCAACGGCAATATCCTTGAGGAAGAGGTGCAGGAGACGATTACAACGCTCTATATCGCCGTTAGTCACAAAACCGCGGATGAGATGGCTGCGCAGTACGGCTTCAATGAGGATCAAAAGCAGCAGCTTGCAGAACTGCTTGCACAGGACAGCAACATGTGGGCAGCGGTGCTTTACGGAATCTACGGAGTGGATGACCAAATCGTTGCCGTGGCGCTGTCACAGGTGGGCAATGTAGGCGGAGAGCCCTATTGGTCATGGTACGGCTTTGGCAGCCGTGTGGAGTGGTGTGCCTGCTTCGTCAGCTGGTGTGCAAATGAATGCGGCTATATCGACACCGGTGTCATTCCTAAGTTCGCAGGCTGTGTCAACGGTGTCCAATGGTTCCGGGAGCGTGGGCAGTGGGCGGATAACGCCATGGAGCCCTCGCCCGGCATGATCGTCTTCTTCGATTGGGACAACAAGGGCAACTCCGGCCTGCAGGACGGTCAGTCCGACCATGTCGGTATCGTCCAGAAGGTCGAAAACGGCGTTGTCTACACCATCGAGGGCAACTCCGGCGATAGCTGCCGCGTCAATCAGTACCCGGTTGGCTATTATGAAATTCTCGGATATGGCGTAGTCGCCTACTAAGCAGAACACGGTGTCACCCTTCGTCGGGTGGCACCGTGTTTTTTCATTGATTTTTGTATTTGTCCATTTCCTGAAGCATTTTATAGAGTTGCTTCTGCTCTGCCTCGTTCTTAGAGGCAACCAAGTCATAGCATTTGGCCGCAATGTTGTTGCTGCCGCTCTTTCCCAACTTATCGAATAGCTCGGACAGAGAAATATCCATAGCTGATGCAATCTTCTCAACACTTTCCAAAGTGGCGTTTTTCTCACCACGTTCCAATTGCCCGATATATGTGGGATGGCAGCCGGCAAGCTCGGCTAGCTTTTCCTGGCTGAGTCCTTTTTGCGTCCGGTAGTTTCTGATGCGTTGTCCAATGATCTTTGCGATATCACTCATTCCCATCGCCTCCATATATAGTCTATAAATATCGCTTTGGCCAATCCATAGACTATTGATATTCAAAGGGCTGTGATATATACTATAGATATTATTTCCTGAATTTTGGCACTTATAGTATTCGAGAGGGGTACGGAGTTTATGCGCTCAAAAACAGTATGCTTCACCGGACATCGGGAATTGCCGGCAGATGATCTGCCCGAAATTTCCAAGCGCTTGGAGGACACTTTGGTCAAGCTGATTGAGCAAGGCTATCGCTATTTCGGCGCAGGTGGTGCCTTGGGATTTGATACTCTGGCAGCGCAGGTTGTCCTCCGCTTGAGGGAGCGTTATCCGCAGATCCGGCTGATCCTTGTGCTGCCGTGCCTTAACCAGACTCGAGGCTGGCCGCAAGAGAATATCGACACTTACGAAGAGATCAAGCGCTGCGCAGATAAGGTGACTTATACCTCGGAGCACTATTTTCGGGGCTGTATGCAAAAACGCAATCGGCATCTTGTGGATAACAGCAGCGTCTGCATTTGCTATCTGACGAAACCCACCGGCGGCACGGCCTATACCGTGAACTATGCCCGCCGTAGCGGCCTGCGGATCATCAATGTCGCAGGCCCAGATAGCTTGTAAGAGTGCCTTGTACGCAAATAAGCCTCCCGAATTGCCTTTCCATAGGTGAACGGTTCGGGAGGCCTTTTCAGGTGATGGTCAAAATCGACACCATAGCTGCTGATTTTACAGAATTTGTTCGTATTCTGTTGTAATTTCGGAGGCGTTATGGTAGAATATACTCTGTAAAGTTATAAGCACTTTGGGAGATTTTATTTTCAACAGGAGGAACCCCATGACGGTCCGTTATGACAAACTTTGGATTTTGCTAATTAAGAACAAAATGAAAAAAGGCGAGCTGGCAAAGGCTGCGCACCTATCGTCCCATACCATGACCCAGTTGAACAATAACCGCCTCGTCTCCATGTCTGTCATGCTCCGATTGTGTAAGGTGTTCCATTGTGACATTGGGGATGTCATGGAAGTGGTCGAAGACGAGTGAAATTTTGTAAAGAATTGATGCGGTATAAATGGCTATGTGAATGGTGGCCAACACAAGTGGCATAGCAACGATGCTCTATAACCTCCCCGGAGCACATGCATATCTGTTTATAGTATGGCTAATTTGGAAAGCAGAACCTGACAAATGTAGGAGGAACTAATATGGCAACTACTTTTAACGAAGATAACACCATTGAGCAGATGATTATTTCAACCCTGAAAAGCAACGGTTGGAAGTATATCCCTGCCGAGGAGCTCCCTCGTATGCATTCGGATGTGCTGGTCGAGCCTATGGTGAAAGAAGCCCTGATTAGATTAAACCCCGAAATCGCAGAGGACCCGTCTCGTGCAGATGAGGTCATATATAAACTGAGAACTGTTATCCTCTCCGTTCAGCCCCACAACCTCGTTACCCAGAACGAGGTTTTCAAGAAGATGATATTTGAGGAAAACTCCTATCCCTTCGGCAAGGATGGCCGTATGGTACCTATTCGTTTTTTCGGAACAATGCGTAAAGAGGACCTTGCTCTAAACGAATACGTCGTCACAAATCAGTGGGTATACCCGCAGGCCGAAGGTGGAAAGCGACTCGATATTGTTCTCCTTATCAATGGTTTCCCGATTGCCGTTGGTGAGCTTAAGACTCCCGTCCGCAGCGCAATCACATGGCTGGACGCTGCCGGTGACATCTCCGCTTACGAGAAAAGCATCCCTGCTATGTTCGTAACGAATGTGTTCAACTTCGCTACCGAAGGGAAATGCTATCGATACGGTTCTATTAACATGCCCATTAACATGTGGGGCCCGTGGCATACAGCAACCCACAAAGCTGAGGGCGGCCTTGCCGATGTGAAGATCAGCATCGAAGATATGATTACGCCCGAAAAGGTAATGGACATCTTCCAGTTCTTCACCATGTTTGCAACGGACAAAAAGTATCGCAAATACAAAATCATCTGCCGCTATCAGCAATTTGAAGGTGCAAATATGATCGTCGACCGTGTTGTGGCCGGGTATCCCAAAAAAGGCCTGATCTGGCATTTCCAAGGTTCCGGAAAGTCGCTGCTGATGGTGTTTGCAGCTCAGAAGCTGCGTATGATTCCAGAACTCAAGAATCCGACAGTGGTTATTGTGGACGACCGCATTGACCTTGAAACACAGATTACTGCCACGTTCAACGCTTCCGACATTCCTAATCTTACAAGTGCAGCCACGAAGGAAGAACTGCTTTCCTTCTTCCGTGGCGATATGCGTAAAATACTCATCACTACCATCTTTAAGTTTGGTGAAGTCAGCGGCGAACTTAATGCTCGTGACAACATCATCGTTATGGTCGACGAAGCACACAGAACTCAGGAAGGCGACCTCGGTGAAAAGATGCGTATGGCCCTTCCGAATGCATTCTTCTTCGGCTTGACAGGTACTCCTATCAATCGTGTGGACAAGAACACCTTTGCCACATTTGGTGCTGAAGAGGATCGTACCGGGTATATGAGCCGTTACTCCTTCTCCGATTCTATTCGTGACGGTGCAACACTGCCACTTCACTTTGAGCCCGTTCCTGTTGAGCTTCACGTGGACAAGGACAAGCTGGATCGTGAATTTGATGCCATGACTGACGAGGCCGGTCTTTCAAGAGACGAAAAGAATGAACTGTCCCGCCGAGTCAATATGAAAGCCATCATGTATAACCCGGCCCGTATTCGTAAGGTGTGCGAGCATATTGCCAAACACTTCAAGGAAAAGATCGAGCCTAACGGCTATAAAGGTCAGGTAGTTGTATATGACCGTGAATGCTGCCTGATGTACAAGGCCGTCCTTGATGAGCTCCTCGGAGAAGATGCTACCACCATTGTCATGGATACGAATAATGACAAAGAAGATCGCTATAAGAAATACCGCCGTGACCGTGATCAGGAAAGCAAAGTTCTTGATTATTTTCGTGATCCTCACAGCCCTCTTAAGCTCGTTATTGTTACCGCAAAGCTGCTGACCGGATTTGATGCTCCTATTCTTCAGGTGATGTACCTTGATAAGCCTATGAAGGACCACACACTCCTTCAGGCCATCTGCCGCACGAACAGGACCTATGATCAGGGTAAAACTCATGGCCTAATCGTTGACTATATTGGCATCTTTGACGATGTGGCAAAGGCTCTCGATTTCGATGAAAACAGCATGCGTCGCATCATCACAAATATCGAAGAAATCAAGAAGCAGCTTCCGGCCCTTCTCAAAAAGTGCCTGAGCTATTTCATGGGCATCGACAGAACCGTCGAAGGCTGGGAAGGTTTGATGGCAGCGCAGGAATGTCTCCCGACAAACAAAGAGAAGGACGCTTTCGCTGCAGACTATCGTGTATTGAATCGTGCGTGGGACGCTCTTTCTCCCGATAGTTTCTTGAATCCCTACAAGGTAGACTATCAGTGGCTTTCCCGTGTTTATGAATCGGTCAAGCCGACTGATGGCCGTGGCGGTTTGATTTGGGCCTCTCTGGGTGCAAAGACCATCGAGCTGGTCCACCAGAATGTCACCGTCGGAGAGGCTGATGAGGACATGGATATCCTCTCTATGGACGCCGACCTTATTGATGACTTTTTGGAGAAACAGAAAGACTTGAAGAAGACCACTAAGAAGGTCGAAATTAACCTTGTCGCTAAAATTCTGAAGCATGCCAACGAACCGAAGTTTGTGCATCTTGGTGAGAAACTGGAAGCTCTGCGTGAAAAGCATGAGCAAGGCCTCATCACCAGCATTGAGTTCCTGAAGCTCCTGCTCGAACTTGCAAAGGAAGCGGCACAGGCAGAAAAAGAAGTTGTGCCGGAGCAGGAGATCGACAAAGGCATCGCTGCTCTTACCGAGCTCTTTAATGGAATCAAGAATAAGAGCACACCGGTTATCGTCGAGCGCATCGTGGCAGATATCGACAGCATCGTTAAAATCGTCCGCTTTGATGGTTGGCAGAGTACGACCGCCGGTAAGCAGGAAGTCAAGAAAGCTCTGCGTAGCGTGGTCTGGATCAAGTATAAGATCAAAGACAAAGAGGTCTTCGATAAAGCCTACAACTACATCGAGCAGTATTATTAATTCTTTGGAAAGCGAGGTTTTTAGATGATTGGTGCAATAATTGGTGACATCGTCGGATCACGCTTCGAGTGGGATAACCACCGGTCAAAGGATTTCGACCTGCTCACTCACAAATGCTTCTTCACCGACGACTCCGTGATGTCTCTGGCCGTCTGCGATGCCCTTATGAAATGCCAAGGGGGCTACAGCGGCTTGGGCGAGCAGGCTATTCGCTCCATGCAGAGTGTTGGACGTCCGTATCCCCACTGTGGATACGGCGGATCATTCCAACGCTGGATGTACTCTGATAATCCAGCGCCCTATAACAGTTACGGCAACGGGGCCGCAATGCGGGTCAGCGGTTGCGGTTACGTTGGAAGAACTATTGATGAAGTTAAGCAGCTTTCAAGATCTGTTACCGAAGTGACCCATAATCATCCGGAGGGTATAAAAGGAGCCGAAGTTACCGCCGTAGCGGTATTCCTTGCCCGGACCGGAAAGAGCCTGATTGAGATACAGGATTACATTATAAAGAACTACTATCCGTTGGGCTTTACCCTTGACAGCATCCGTGAGACCTATCGGTTTAACGAGACCTGTCAGGATACCGTCCCACAGGCATTAGAGGCATTCTTTGAATCGACCAACTTCGAGGATGCCATAAGAAATGCCATATCCATTGGCGGCGACAGCGATACACTTGCTGCGATCACTGGTTCTGTTGCCGAAGCCTACTACGGTGTACCGACCAGCATTAGGAAGCATGCTCTCACTTTCTTGGATGAGAGACTCCTAAAAATCCTGTTGGAATTTGAAAATCGGTATCCAGCAAAAATCGAGAAAAAGAATGAAACCGGTAGCGTAGGCATTTCCCCATCAACCGGCATGAAAGTAAGAATGGGAGGTCGTGCAGAAATGATGGAATCAGCTATGGATGTTGCTGATCTTGAACTTGATGCCAACACAGCCCATCCTGAAGAAACGACAAGTCAGAAGCTCTTTTCCCATCTGTTTGAGGCCTGCAACATTTTGCGTGGTCCTATCAACCAGGATGAGTACAAGAGCTACGTGACACCGATTCTGTTCTTCAAAAGGCTTTCTGATGTCTATGACGAAGAAACGCAGGCAGCCCTTGAGGAATCCGGTGGCGATGAGGAATATGCGAGCTTCGCTGAAAACCATCGCTTTGTCATCCCGGATGGATGTCACTGGCAGGATGTTCGTGAGGCAAGCGAAAACGTCGGAGTTGCTATCGTCAACGCAATGAACGGTATCGAGCGTGCTAACCCGGATACCCTGAGTGGCGTCTTTAGCAGCTTCGATGATGCGAACTGGACAGACAAAACAAAACTCTCAGACGAGAGATTAAAGGACCTCATTGAGCACATGTCCAAGCTCAAAGTCGGTAACAACAATTACTCTGCCGACGTCATGGGCGACAGCTATGAATTCCTGATTAAGAAGTTCGCAGACCTGTCAAAGAAAAATGCCGGTGAGTTTTACACCCCTCGTTCTATCGTTAAGTTGCTCATCATGCTGCTGGCTCCCAAAGCTGGCGAAACCGTGTACGATCCAGCATGTGGAACGGGCGGGATGTTAATCGAGGCCATCCGATTCATGCATGGCGACAAACTCACCTATGGCCGCATCTACGGTCAGGAGAAAAACCTCGCAACCTCCGCGATTGCACGAATGAACCTGTTCTTGCACGGAGCTAAAGACTTCAAAGTAACACAGGGCGATACACTTCGCTCACCAAATTATCTGGAAAGAGGTTCTCTGCAAACCTTTGATTGTGTGGTAGCGAATCCTCCATTCTCTCTGAAGAACTGGGGCTCCGAACAATTCAGCAGCGACATCTACGGTCGTAATATCTGGGGCTGCCCGACTGACTCCAACGGTGACTTTGCATGGCTGCAGCACATGGTGAAGTCGATGAACCCGAAGACCGGGCGCTGCGCTGTTGTACTCCCACAAGGAGTCCTGTTCAGAAGCGGCAAGGAGGGAGAAATCCGTAAGCAGCTCGTTGAGTCGGATAAGCTGGAAGCTATCATCACAATGGCGAGTGGCGTATTCTACTCGACCGGAGTGTCCGCTTGTATTCTTTTCCTGAACAACAATAAGGCTGTTTCTCACAGAGGCCGCATTTGTATGATCGACGGTTCCGGTATCTACACTCCGCAACGAGCGCAGAACATCATGACAGAAGCCGATATTCAGACCGTTTTCGATTACTACACCGCTTATGAGGATGTGATCGAAAAGGTCAAGATTGTCACGATTGCTGACATTCGAGAAAAGGACTATTCTCTGGCAATCAACAACTATATCGAAAAGAAGGAACAAGAAACAGTTCCTCCGGAAGAAATCCGCAGACAGTACTTCGAGGCCTATGACGAGATGATCGAGGCCGAAACCCGGATGAGAGAACTGCTGCTGAAAGGAGGCTACATCAGTGAGTAAGAGAATAACTATCGAGGAACTGCAGTCCTACCTCTGGAACTCTGCGGTTCTGCTCAGAACCAACATTGATGCCGGTGCCTACAAGCAGTATATTTTCCCGCTTCTCTTTTTCAAGCGCATCTGCGATGTGTATGATGAAGAAACAGCTAAGGCTGTCGAAGAGTACGGTGATGATGCATCCGAATTTGATGAGGACGAGATCCATACCTTTATTGTTCCGAAGGGCTATCACTGGAATGACGTCCGCGCCGTTTCTGAAAATGTAGGCGTAGCTATCGTTGAGGCGTTCAGGAAGGTTGAAAATGCGAACTCTGATAAGCTGCAGGGCATCTTCGGTGATGGAGCTTGGACCAACAAAAATCGTCTTCCCGACAGGCTTTTGAAAGACCTGTTGGAGCACTTCAGCACGAAAACACTGTCTATTGCCAACTGCCCTGAGGACGAGCTCGGTCAGGGATATGAGTACCTAATTAAGAAATTCGCAGATGACAGCGGCCACACAGCACAGGAGTTCTATACCAACCGTACCGTTGTCCACCTGATGACTGAAATGCTGAAGCCAGAATCTGGTGAGTCCATATACGATCCCACCTGCGGAAGTGCCGGTATGCTCATCTCCGCTATAGCGTACTTGAAAGAGCAAGGCAAGGAATGGCGCAATGTGGCGGTCTATGGGCAGGAGATCAATGCTCTGACATCAGCTATCGGCAAGATGAACTTGTTCTTGCATGGTGTTAAGGACTTTAGCATCGTCAACGGCGACACACTTGCTTCTCCCGCTTTCATTGAAAACGGCAAGTTGCAGCAATTTGACCTCTGCCTTGCAAATCCACCTTATTCCATTAGCCAGTGGGATCGAGCCGCTTTTGAGAGCGATAAATACGGTCGCAACTTCTTAGGTGTTCCTCCACAGGGCCGTGCCGACTATGCTTTTCTCCAGCACATTATTGCAAGCCTCAAAGAGGATACCGGTCGATGTGCTATTCTGTTCCCGCACGGAGTCCTTTTCCGTAATGAGGAAAGCACAATGCGCGAGAAACTTGTCCGCAGCGACAGAGTAGAATGCGTTATCGGTCTTGGGCCGAACCTGTTCTACAACTCCCCAATGGAAGCCTGCATCATGATCTGCCGAATGACAAAGCGACCGGAGCGCCGTGGGCAAATCCTCTTCATTAATGCTGTTAATGAAGTCGAGCGGAAGAACGCGCAGAGCTATCTGGAGGACCGTCATATTCAGCGGATCGCAACTGCGTATAAGAATTACTGCGATGATGGCGACTTTGCTAAGATCGCAACCATTCAGGACATTGCCGATAATAACTTTTCACTCAGCATTCCGCTGTATGTCAAACCGGAAGTAAACGAGGAAGAAATCGACACTCGCACGGTTCAGGAACACTATGACAGCTGGAGGGCCGCCTCGGAAATGATGAAGCTGAGCTATGAGAAACTGAATGCCATGCTGGGAAAGGAGGCCGAAGATAATGAGTAAAGTGAAATTGGGCGATGTCGCCATTGAACACAAGGAAACCTGCAAAGGCAGCAAGGACGGATATCCAATTGTCGGCCTTGAGCATCTGGTTTCGGAGGAAGTGACTCTCACCGCTTGGGATGAGGGCAACGATAACACCTTCACAAAGATGTTCCGCAAAGGCAATGTTCTGTTCGGTCGACGCAGAGCCTATCTCAAAAAGGCAGCCGTTGCGCCGTTCGACGGCATCTGTTCCGGCGACATCACGGTAATAGAAGCTATCCCAGATCGCATTCTTCCTGAGCTTCTTCCGTTTATCATTCAGAATGATGAACTGTTTGACTTCGCTGTTGGTAAATCCGCCGGGTCCCTCTCTCCCCGTGTAAAGTGGGAGCATCTGAAAAACTATGAGTTTGAACTACCTGATATGGATAAACAGCGTGAGCTCGCTGAGCTTCTGTGGGCTATGGACGCCACGAAAAAATCCTATCAGAAATTGATTGCAGCGACGGATGAGCTGGTGAAATCTCAATTTATGGAGCAGTTTGTGATAGAGGCTCCATATGAGAGAACTCGTCTCGGAGATCACATATCTCAAATTCGAGGCGTCTCATATAAGCCTGCTGATTTGCGGCCTTCGCTATCTGAAGAGAGCGTGTTGCTTCTAAGAGCTAATAATATCGGCGCAGGACGGATCAACCATGATGAGGTGCAATATGTAGCAAAGGAAAAAGTTTCTACCGTTCAGTTAATTCGGGCAGGCGATATTCTTATGTGTGCCTCAAGCGGAAGTCTCGAACATGTAGGAAAAGCGGCGATTTGTCTCCCTTCGATAGAGGGAGAAACCTTTGGTGCTTTTTGCAAACTGATTCGGCCAAAGGGCGATCTTCTACCAGAGTACATCGCTGCCTACTTTGAGACGGATGAGTATAGAGAAATTATCATGCAGCTTGCTTGTGGCTCAAATATCAACAACCTCAAGGCTGAACACATTGATGAGCTCCAGATACCAACACCCCCTGCAGAGGTACAGGAAGCCTTTGTTTCCTTTTTGCGTCAGAGCGATAAATCAAAATTTGAACTGGAACAGGCACTCTCTGAGCTGACCGCAACCTACAAACGCATTATAGCTGAGAATCTTGGCTAAGAAACAAGGTCATGAAGTTTCCTCCGGCTCGTGGGAACACCGGAAACGGAGGATACGAAAAGGAGGAAACTACCATGATCAATCAAGTTATTACGAACATCCAGAACGACCTGCTCGGCATTCTGGACAAAACCCAAATGAAACTGCTTTCGGAAGTGCTGGCAAAGCATCTGCTGCCGTTAGAATCGTCCACAACCGAGAGCAAGAACAAAAAGAGCGACATGTTGCCGGTCTTTATTGCCGCCAAGCGTGTCGAGGGATGCTCGGAAAAATCCCTCCGCTACTACGAATCTACAATCCGGAACATGCTGGAATGCATCGGCAAGCCGGAATGTCAGATTACAACCGAGGACCTTCGCTTCTACCTCGATACATATCAGCGACGAGGAACTGTGAGCAAAGTCACCCTCGATAATGTGAGACGTATTCTCTCTTCTTTCTTTGCGTGGCTCGAAGACGAAGACTATATCGTTAAGAGCCCTGTCAGGAGAATCCATAAGGTGAAAACCGGTAAAACGGTCAAAGAAACCTACTCGGACGAGTCACTGGAGATGATGCGTGATCACTGCGACAACGCACGAGATCTGACTATGATTGATCTTCTGGCCTCAACCGGCATCCGAGTCGGTGAGCTCGTAAAGCTCAATCGCAGTGATGTGGATTTTGAAAATCGGGAATGCATCGTTTTCGGTAAAGGAAATAAGCAGCGCAAGGTGTACTTCGACGCTCGAACCAAAATTCATCTGCAAAGGTATCTTGCAGAAAGGACTGACGACAGCGAGGCTCTGTTTGTATCCCTTCTCAAGCCTTATGATCGGCTTCAGATTAGCGGTGTTGAGATTCGTCTCCGCAAAATCGGTCGTGAGTTAAACTTCCAAAAGGTGCATCCGCATAAGTTTCGCAGGACGCTGGCTACAATGGCAATCGACAAGGGCATGCCTATTGAGCAGGTGCAGCAGCTTCTCGGCCACCAGAGCATTGATACCACGCTCCAATACGCTATGGTGAATCAGAATAATGTGAAGGAATCGCATCGTAAATTCATTGGGTGAGCTGTTTGCAATTCTCAATTTATCGGGCCAGCTGGCCATAAGGATTTCACTGGTCATACCGCTTCCGTAAGGAGGTGTGCATAATGGCAAATGTAATGTTGTCTAACGTTATCAGGCGTGCCCAAACCAAAGTTGACAAAGACAATACAGACCTGATCTTTTATGTCGGTGGCGAACACATTGTAAGTGAAAATATACGTGTCCACTCTCGTGGGATTATCGCTGAAAGCACAATCGGTCCAATGTTTTATTATGGATTTAAAGCAGGAGATTTTTTGCTGGTCTCCAGGAATCCCCATCTCAAAAAAGCGGGGCTGGTTGATTTTGATGGTATTTGTTCTGAAAAGACATTCGTACTCGAAACTGCGGATTCTGACGTCCTTTTACCCGAGTTTTTACCTTTTGTTTTACAAAATGAACGCTTTTGGGATTACGCGTATCGGCATCGGCACGGATCAACAAATACTTTTATAAACTGGTCCACCCTTGCAAATTACGAATTTGAACTGCCTGATTTGGAGACTCAGCGTAAGCTGGCAGAGGTTCTGTGGTCCATAAACGACACGATGGATGCGTATAAAAAGCTGATCTCCGCTACCGACGAGCTCGTTAAGTCTCAATTTATAGAGATGTTTGGTAATCCCATGACCAATGATAAACATTGGCCTACAAAGAAAATGAAGGATGTTGCACCATCATCTCCTTACACCGGCGAAATCATCCAAAACACCAATGGATACTGGCTTTTGAATCTGGATATGGTTGAGTCAAATTCTGGCCGCATTATTGAAAAAGTCTATGTTGCAGAAGATGAAATTGGCCAGTCTACAACGACTTTTTCAAGTAAATATGTGCTCTATTCCAAGTTAAGGCCGTATTTAAACAAAGTTGTTGTCCCCGATGACGATGGATACGCAACAACTGAGTTGATTCCTCTTTTGCCGAATCAACAATTGCTGACACAACTATACCTCGCTCAGCTGCTTCGAGGAGACGAATTCTTAGCTTATATATCCTCGCAGGTATCGGGAACTAAAATGCCTCGTGTCACAATGAATGCGTTTTGGAATTTCGATGTAATGCTACCACCACTATACCTTCAAGAGCGGTACGCCGCCTTTGTCCGGCAGAGCGATAAATCAAAATTTGCTGCTCTGCAGTGTTGTAGTCAGAGCATAATGCCCCACAATGATAAATTATATGACTTTTTAGGCACTTATCACGGCAGCATGGCTATCGCATGTATGCTTCTCTAATTTGACGAAGCGCGCCATTATTCTAAAACTTTTGCGTCTGTGGCAGCGTATTGTGCGAGAATTTGTAAAGCGATTATGCAATTTCAAATTGGACCCCGGAATAGCACTATCGACAACACTATACGAGGAGGCGTTAATATGGCTTCGCTTACGCATGTCTGCATATGGTCAGATAACGGTTGGAAGCGGATTACGGCAGAACAAGCAGCCAAATTGCATCCAGGCGGAACAGTATCTGCGCATAGTGGTTTGTTTATGTGCGAACTATGTGGACAATATGTCTCTCTTACTGATGGAGTAGTGCAAACCCGTCACTTTAGACACAGCGCCTATGAAAAAAGCAAAAATTGCCCTGAACGTATATTTGGAGCGGGTTACTCAATTTCTTATGGCCCTCAGGAACATGATTTACCAATCCGCATTACAGGTGTGTCTTCATCCTCGTTTAGATTTGAAATTGGTTTGATTCGTGCTCCAATCGGTTCGCTCAGCAGAGATTTTTGTATAGAAATCAAGCCGAAAGGAGTATCAGCTACAACTTATGTATTCACAAAAGAGCGGCTGAATTGCGAAGGCATTACATATCTCCCCATCGGCGAAATACCATTTGAAAAATATACTCTCAATTTAAAAAACGGAAGCAATAAACTGTTCGAATTCTGGCCGGCGAAGATTGACGGAATTGATCCAGAGGGAACCCTGTTTGAAAAATCTTCTGGTAAAAAGCTCACATACGATGCTGATGTTGAGATCGAGAAAGAATACTACCTGCTAAAACGCGGCTATTTTTATAGAAGATCTCGTAATAGTATACAGATTCAAGAGGTTGTCAAAAAACAGTTTGGTTGGGAATCCTGGACGCTTTATGTGGTTTCTGCATCCGCATTTAGCGAAGAAGCCGCCCGTTTTTTTCTTGATTTTCACTGTCGCCTGACAGACCACCCGGTTTCTTTGCAACCGGTGTGGCCGTTGTTTACAGAAGGAAATTATATAGTAAAGCATAATCAAGATAGTATGTATATGCTTGCCGAAGGTAATATAGCAACCGTCAAAACCTTTCCTTCTGCAGTGATCCGTCAGCTAAATCATGCTGTCTCTCATCCCAAACTATACGAAGTCAACTGCTCTAGTAGACAACAATTGATATCAGCAGGGCGTACTCAGGCCTTACAGTATACTTACTTTTGGAAAGAGCCTCTCCATCGGGCTGGATCATCTCCTTCAATCGTAGTAACCGATCTTTCTGGCTCTGAGATTGAATCTGGCGAAAACAATACACTGCCATACAACAAAACACTGATCTTCAAATCAACATTTGATGGTGAACTCATAATCTCTAACAACCATATTGTAGATAAGCGAAAAATATTTGCAGACAAGCAGCTTGAACTGGATGGGCTATCCTACGGTGTAAGCATTCAAGTTGTCATCGGTCTTGATGTTGTTTGGAAAATCGACTTCAAAAAGCAGCGCGTTACTATATCAAGCGATGAAGTTGAAATCCTGAAGCGGATTAGCAGTGCATCAGGAGCCCCAATTCCCGCCCCACATTCTTTGCGAAATATTTTAGCGGGTATGAGAAGCTATCCGCAGATATGTCGGTGGATACGGAAATGTATTAAGGATGGCACTATCAATGAGCATTCTTATCGCGAATTACAAGATGCCTATCGGCGCATTAATACAAATAATAGACAGGGGGATGAATCATGAACTATGTCGGGCTGCTTACCAAAGAAGAGAAAGCGATTCTCTGCGAAATTATCACGGGTAAAGAATTCAAAGAACTTTTCAAGAAAAACGAACAGGACTTTTCAAAAATACAAAAGGGATTTAGAGCCAAATCGTTGACAGAACAACATGCGCTTTCAGTTGCCATAGCCAATATTGACAAACCATTTATCGCAACATGGGTAAACATCAGGGTGGAATACTGGCTGAAAGAAATCCAAGAAAATATAGTGCGCCTTGAGGAGGAAGGTTCCTCTCATAGTGCTGCCTTGGCAACAACTATGCTCGACTCTTTTTTCGTCAATAATGTTGACCTGTATTTTAAGTTGACGGGCAGCACTATTGATCCGGATGCATATTCCAATCTTTGCGACAGGATGAAAGATATTAAATCTGAGCGCACAAGAAGTGTTGAAATATCCAATCAAATCAAGGCCTTGGAAGAGGCAAATCATCACCTCTCTGATCAACTTGAGACTGCTCAGCATAGCCTTGATGCCGTAAAAGTCGAGTGCGAAGAGCGTGTCCAGCAAATCGAACAGGATAAGAATAAATTAGCTTCTTTACTTGCCGAAGCGCAAACAAAAATTGACGAGTTGCAGGCTGCTCCTAGTGTATTCACGGGCAATGAAGCCGATCAACTTGCGCAGTTTGACGATACGGATACTACCCTCCTTCCCACTGTTGGAAACGACGAAATTGTTTCCTTATGTAGCGTTATCTCGGACTACAATGGGCAGAAGTGGCTTATTCGGTATGCTGATTTGAGTCATGATGGGTACTATCATGTGTTTCGCAAGAATGAGGATATCCCCCCGTATTTCACAAATAGGGATAAAATTTTCTATAAGGACGGTCCCGCTGCTGATGGTGCCTGTGGGATTTGGAGTTGGTCTGCAATTCCGAACGATAAGGATCCTTTCAAGGATTATATTTTATCCAAATACAATATGGACATTGATGCAATAGAGATTGTTACTATTTCGGAAGTATCAAGCCTTGACGATTTGACTAACTTGTTGAAAAAAGGGATCGAGTACGTACCACATAGCCGTAGAGTTATGTTCGCATTTTACGCATCAAAGGGACAATACATAGGCGTACTTTGTAATATCAAAGAACTCGTCACGGCTAATGAGAGAGTTTCTATTTCTGGAGATTGCGTTTCTGTTCCGGTGTATGAATTTTCTGGTGAGGATATTATTCGCCTGGACAATGGATTGTCTTTTTATCGAAACGCATTTGCGGGTCTCCCAAAAGCGCTCTGCCACTTAAAAAGCCCGCTTGACATTGTAAAAAGCATTGTTTTATCGTCGATTTCGTGGAATGCATATAAAGCAAGAGAGGTAACACGTGCAGAATATAGAATGTTTAAAGACTTCATTGGCGCTATTCCAGTGGACGATGTAACACATAAGATTGAAGTTGCATGCCACTGTTTCCGCCCTGCTGCGGAAGATCTGTTGAATAAGTTTCTAAATGCGGTCTGGAAATATGTCGATGGCGATAGCCTAGAAGACGATATCGTACGTTCTGCAATTTCTGCAAATGCAGATCTTCAGGAAAAAACGAAGTCACTGATCCGAAAAGATTGGGAGAAAGAGAACGAAAATCTCCTTGCCCAGGCTCATCAGGAACTTGACTCACTTCATGCTGAGTTAAAGTCTGCAACCGAAAGTTTAAACGAAGCGCAAAAATCACTCGTTAAAACTCAAATAGAAGAACAGCGGCTTTCCGATGTTATAGCACAAAAGGGAAAATTGGCCGAAGATGTTGAAAAAGCAGTTAGCGAACGGATCAAAAGAGCACGTGAAAATGCAGCAGATTTTATTGCGAGTATGGCATTTGTTAGTGGGCAACAAGCGCAGGCTGTAAACGCAGAAACTCTTGCCTTAGTTGATGATATCTCTCAAACAGATATGGCTACATATTGTGTTAACCCTGAGTTTGAAAATTTCGATGACCTTGAAGCTCACCGCTCTTGGGGAGATGTTATCAATACAGCAATATATGAACTTGCAGAGGCAGGTGTTACAGAACAATATAGAAGCGGCCTCGCTGCTTTTCTTTGTGCTGCCTACATTGAAAAACAGCCACTTTTACTTGTTGGCCCCAATGCAATCGACATTGCCCAGGCGTTTAGCGCAACTGTAGCTGCCCATAAGCATGGTATACTCTACTGTGAAGGCAACTATGCCCGCAAAGCAATCGAGAAAATAGGAGCTGATGGCGAAGACATCGTAATCGTCAACAACCTTTTTGCAAGCACTTGGATAAACAGGTTTCCAGAAATGTTATCCCAAAAAGATATTTTTTATATAGCTACCCATCCGTATACAGAAGACATTCAGGTTGAACCCAAAAGCCTGTATGGATTTATGCTTCCATTATTTACAGAGTTTTTGGTGGACAAAAAAGCTACTGGCAAATATTATGGCGGTTACTTCTCTGATGATTTTAAACCCTATTCAGCAGGGAAGGCCGCATGCAAAGAGCTGACAGGCCTTTCGAAATTCACACTGAGCTCGTTAGTCAGTAACAAAATCAACAGTCTTGTGGCTACCATGCACGGCATTTATCCATCTGCTACAGCAGATGATGATTTCTTGTTTTTCGTTTTCCAGATTGCCTATGCTTCAATGAAGATGAATGAACTTGCAGAGGCAGTCGCAGACCCTCAGAAGGGCATCGCAATTTCTGCTAACCTCAAGCGTGATCTCCAGTATGCGTTAGGAGAAAACTGATGGATAAGTATAACGGACTTCTCTCAAAAGTATCACAACAATATCAGATTTTTAAGGGGAATCATGAAACACCGGATGAGTGGAAAACGCGTCTTGTTTATAGTATCTGCGGAATGATGGCGTATGCTTCCCTTTGGGACGACGCAGAAGAACCCATCTCTATTATGCATCTGAAAAGAAGAATTCGCAGTATGCTTGGCAGCTATAAATCATTATATCCGGAACTTTCTGGGGCCTTACCGTATTCCTCCGAAGAACTCGAAGAGGAACTCGTAAATCAATTCTTGAGCTCAGGAGTAGTTTATCATCGTCCAAACCGAATAGTGGCATCCCAAAAACATGAAGAACATTTTGGTGGGGTTCTATTTCAAAGAGGTATTGCTTTGGATAATATCTCCTGTGTGTCTGGTATTGGTTTTTATTCAAAGCTGAATGGTGGAACAAACCCACATAAGGTAAAAACAATGTTTGGTCTCGAACAAGAGAATTTGCAAACATTGTGGCAAAACACGCTCTCTTCTGTGTCGTGGGAATCGAAGACATCACTTGAGTCCGGCACAGAGTATCTTCGCCTGAAACCGCCTTTTTCCCGTGGATACTGGGTAAATGAACCAGATAAAACTGATAAAACTTCAATTCTTCGAACTGGCGCGAAAGGTTCCCAGCTGTATTTTCTCTATCGCTATGTTGACGCTGTATTGGAAGTCAGTCCGCTTCCTCAGTGGCGGGTGGAAAATTATAACTATAGAACACTCGCGTGTGCTTGCCTGTCGAACTATGGAACGCTACCGCCAATAGAGTTCGTTGAGGATGGAGCGTTGGTTCATATCCGTATGAATTATTTACTTCCGCCGCGCGAACTGGAGTTTTTAAAGTGCTACAGTTGGCCTGAGATATGTACTTCACTTCCATGTAATTTCAGGCGGAAGATTCCCGCAGAAGTTTTTGCAGCCATTAAGAATATTCTATCTGATGAGGGATATGAATTCAAAGGAGGGGTAATCTAATGCCTGATGGAGCTAATTCTGTCCATAAACAGTTGAGAACGGAACTAGAAAATTATATTAAGTCGCAGTATTTCGGAAAGTCCCCGATTTTGCTTTCAGCACTAAACAATCAAATTGATGATGAAGGATTGCTTTATCAAAGACCTTTTATTGAATCCTCTCCGGCATATGTTACAGTACAAAACGGCATTGAAACAGCGTCCCTCGAGGGTTGGATGAAAGAGTATTTCTTGCAGTTAGCAAATGCGGGGATAGGAGTATTCGCTTCTCCGTTTGCTCACCAAATATCGGCGCTTGAAGCGGCAACCAGAGGAGAAAACTTGTTTGTTTCAACTGGCACAGGTTCCGGTAAAACTGAGTGCTTTATGTGGCCGCTTCTTGCAAAGATGGCAGCTGAAGCAAGAAATTCTAAGGCGTCGTGGGCAAAACGAGGTGTTCGTACAATTATTATGTACCCAATGAACGCCTTGGTTTCAGACCAAGTTAGCCGACTTAGAAGAATGATTGGAGATCCTGATAATAAGTTTGTGAGAATTTTCCGCAACACCTGCGGCACCGAGGTACGTCGTCCTCAGTTTGGGATGTATACCGGTAGAACCCCATATCCTGGAGCTCAACCTTCCACCGCGCAGGACAGAAAACTAGAAAAGACTCTGGCAAGAATGTCTTTCCCGCAAAGTGACTCTGAAAAAGAATTCTTCAATCATCTTTTCAAAGAAGGAAAAATACCTGCAAAAACGGATATGCATCAGTTCCTTCAAGGACTGCATGATAGTAAACATATCCCAAACGATGATGATGCAGAGTTGATTACACGATTTGAAATGCAGCAATTTTGCCCGGATATTCTTATTACGAACTACTCTATGCTGGAATACATGCTATTGCGACCCAGAGAACAAAGAATCTGGAATGATACACGCGAATGGTTAGCTTCTAACAGAGAGAATAAATTATTGTTTGTTATAGATGAAGCTCACATGTACCGTGGCTCATCCGGCGGTGAAGTGGCATTACTGATTCGCAGACTGTTCCACAAGCTCGGTATCAACCGTAGTCGCGTGCAATTTATACTCACCACTGCAAGTATGCCCAACAAAAGTCAACAAGATGTTGATTCTGTAATGAAGTTTGCAAACGAACTTACCGCTTCTGACACAGCAACCCAGTTCTGTTACTTGACGGGCGAGAGAGAGGTGATCGACGGGCAGTTGAAATATGATATTCCCGCCGAATTCCTCTTGAACTCAGATCCAGGCCGGTTTGAAGACAGGGATGAAGTGAGACTTTCTGCGCTTTTGTCGTTCTGGGGGCAATTAGATGGATTTGATTCTGGTATTACATCATTGGAGTCAGTATACAACTGGATGTACGAAAATCTTGTCTTTTACCGTCCGTTCCATGAGCTCATTAAGTATTGTCGCGGAAATGCAGTATCACTGGGAGAACTTTCTTCTGGTATTTTCCCGGAACTCAATCCGGAGGATGCGCTAAAGGCGGTTAGTGTCCTTTTAGCAATTGCCCCACTTGCAAAAAATGCAAAAGGCTCTGTCCTTTTCCCGGCGCGTATGCATATGCTCTTCAAAGGTATTTCGGGAGTATACGCTTGTACCAATACCAATTGTAGTTGCTCTCACTCGGAAGGCGGGCTTGCTTTAGGAGAAATCTATTTATCGGATGGTAATTTGATTTGCCCGCATTGTGGTAGTGTGGTATACGAGCTTTATAATGATCGACGCTGTGGAGCACTATTCTTCAAAGGATACGTTCTTGAAGATGACTCAGGGCTGCATGGAAATGTATATCTATGGCATTATCCCGGTCAGTTGATGGATCGCAGGATGAAAGAAATACATTTATTCATCCCAACTGACAATTTTGAGCTTCCAGCAAAACAGGGTAAAAATGCTATTCGTCCCTGCTACCTTGATGTTAAAAGCGGATTTATTAACTTCACAGATGACTCACCAGCCGGAAAACCTTGGATTAGAAAGCTGTATTATTGTAACTACTCTGCAAAAGGCAGACCGCAAATTATTACATTCCCGACTTGTCCGCATTGCAGACACCAGCTTTCTACATCACAGCTCACTTCGTTTAATACACGAGGCAATCAGTCTTTTTTCAACCTGATCAAAGCACAGTTCCAACTGCAACCCGCTGTGCAAGGAAAGGATACTGATCCGGATCGGTTCCCTAACGAGGGTCGCAAAGTTTTGCTATTTTCGGACAGCCGTCAACGAGCTGCAAAGCTAGCTCGAGATATGTCAGAGGCTTCGGACATTTCTGCCGCAAGGCAATTGTTTGCCATCGCCATCAAAACAATGGAAGAGCAAGCGGTTGAGCAGCCAATGAATTCGCTGTACGATTATTTTTGCCTTGCCGCCGGGCAGCATCATGTACAGATTTTTCATGCGCCTGAACGGATAAAATTTGCTGAAGATTGTATTGCTGCACTGAATAACTACAACCGCTGTGTAAAAAGAGGGCGAGAGTACGCCCCAAGATTTACAATTGCAAATGCTCCTACTCAGATGCAGGAATACCTCCTTCGGTTGTTTGCAGGTGGATATAACACCTTATATGACTCTGCTACAAGCTGGATTGAACCTACAGACCAGGCCCTTTTCGATGCTGTAGATGCTCTCGAAGAAAACAATGTGATGGTTACGGATGAGGAATTCATCGACTTTTTTAATGCTTGGGTACTATCAATTTGCGATATGTCTACAGCCATCGGCCATACAATTAGTGATACAATTCGGTTGAAAGTCCGTCCCAATTACGGAGGTTATGGGCTCGATAAGGATTGGGGCTTCTCAAAAACTATTCGTGAGATTATGGAATGGCAAGATGGAAATGAAACCGAGATGGCATGGAAACGAGTGTTAAAGGAAGAATTCCTTGATTCGGCGCAGCCTGATAATGGAAAGTTATATATCGATTTATCTAGAGTAAAGCCACGTTTTGACGCTTCTCATATATGGTACAAATGTGAACAATGTTCTGAGTTGACGCCTTTTACACTGAAAGGCAAATGTCCAAGCTGCGGATCATCTCATATACACGAGATGAACTCTGCAGAATATGAGGCACTTGGTTTTTGGAGAAAGCCGGTAGCTGATGCCCTTCAAGGCAAGCCGATTCGTGTAATTGACACTGAGGAGCATACTGCTCAGCTCTCACATAAAGACCAGCGTGATGATCTTTGGAGTAAAACCGAACAATACGAATTACGTTTCCAAGACTTAATCCAAGATGGTGAAATACCTGTTGATATTCTTAGCAGCACAACCACCATGGAAGTTGGTATTGATATTGGTTCTCTGGTTGCGGTCGGCTTGCGCAATATTCCCCCCATGCGTGAAAATTACCAACAGCGAGCTGGTCGTGCGGGCCGGCGTGGATCCAGTTTGTCTACTATTGTTACTTTCTGCGAAGATGGACCGCATGATACATTATACTTCAATGATCCAATTCCTATGTTCCGTGGAGACCCTCGTAAGCCTTGGATTGATATAAGAAGCGAGAAACTTCTTCAACGTCATCTGGCTATGGTTATTCTCCAAGAATTTCTTTCAGCGAACCACATGAGCCTCGATACAGTTTCAGCAGCTGTTTTCCTTGATGATTTTCTTGAGAACTTTAAGTTCTTCCTTGTCTCTTACGAAATCAATACGAATAAGCTACTTCTACCAGATGGAATACCTTTTCACTATTCAGTGTTTAAGAATGACCTCCAAAAAGCTCTCGATACACTTAAGGAAAAATGTCAGGCGCACCCGGAACTATTTGGAGTAGAGGAGGGTGCTAAGGAAGGGGAAGCTAAGATTCTTCTGGACTCCCTTTATGAGGAAGGAATTATCCCAACATATTCTTTCCCGAAGAATGTTGTAAGCACCTACATACCAGATAGCTACGGAAAAATTCTTTACGAGGTTGATCGTGGACTGGATGTAGCTATTGGCGAATATGCTCCTGGTAGATCAATTGTTGTTGATAAGCAAACCTTTCAGATTGGCGGATTTTACTATCCCGGAAGTGAACGCCGTCATGGTCAATCGCTAACCCCCGCACGTGCTTACACAGAAGATCCCAATTATGTGAAATCGGTTATCGCATGTCCTGAGTGCGGGTGGTTCGGCCTGCTGGAGGAGAAAACAAAAAGCTGCCCGTTTTGCGGGAACATCGATCTGAGGATTACTCGCGAAATGATGCGCCCCTGGGGGTTCGCACCAAGAAATGCTGAATCCATTCCAGATGTTCAGTTGTCGGAAGAATACACTGCTGTACAGCAGCCCCTTTATTCAACTCTACCCGAAGCGGAAGAAATGAAGCTTGTCCCAGGCTGTAAAAACATACGGCTCGCTTCACGAACAAACCAACGCATTATCATGCTGAACAAAGGAATAGATGACAAAGGTTTTATGGTCTGCAAGGACTGCGGAGCTGCTATGCCGGGCGATGATGTTTCCGTTCTAAACGATATTAACAGGCCGTACAAGTCAAAGTATGCTCGAAGTAGATGCCGCCACAGTAACTGTTTTAATGTGAATCTTGGCTACGACTTTATAACTGATATGTTGGTTCTTGAACTCGCAATTGACGACAGGATCATTGATGTCAGAAGAAACGACAATCCATGGCTTAATCGAGCAGCGCAATCCCTAGCTGAAGCGCTGCGCCTTGTGGCAAGCAAAAAGCTTGACGTTGAATTTACTGAACTTGTTACTGGCTATCGTCTTAGAACTGGTTCTGAAGTCTCTTATGTTGATATTTATCTTTATGATAGTCTGTCAAGTGGTGCGGGTTATGCTGTCAGTGTAGCTGATGCGATTGCTGAGCTGCTTGCCGATATGAAGGGGCTTCTAAGCTCTTGTAATTGCGGATCTGCGTGTTCTAAATGTCTAAAGCACTACAGGAATCAATATGTACATGGTATGCTTGATCGTTTTGCAGCGCTTCAACTTCTTGAATGGGGCGTTGATGGGATAAAAGCATCGCCAATCAAGCCAGAGACGCAGATAGAGATGATAACGCCTTTGGTAAATATTCTCAATCAGTCTGGTTGTGAAATTACTTCTGATGGTGAAATTATTGCAACTGGGCGAAGAAACACAAAAAAGGTTGTTGTATACCCTGCAATGTGGGTTGAACCGCAAGCTACTGATACCATTTTTGTAAGTGATGCTTATATAAAATACGCTAAGCCATATGCGGTTCAAAAAATCCTTGATAATGTATGAGTGAATAGGTGGTTATGTCTGATATCCATATGGATATCAGACTTTCCGACCACTTGTAGTGTGATTTGGGATTTGCAAAGGAGTAAAAATGGTAGAAGTAGTTGCAGCCCTTATATGGGATCGTGATCGGTTCTTGATTTGCCAGAGGCCGACGAACAAGGCTCGTCCGTTACTTTGGGAGTATGTCGGCGGTAAAGTCGAGCCTGGAGAAACAAAAGAAGCCGCCTTGGTGCGGGAGTGCAAAGAAGAGCTGAATATCACTACTTCCGTCCATTCTGTATTCTTTGATGTGGTGCACGAGTACCCGGACATTACCATCCATTTGACGCTCTTTAATGCTTCCATCTCTGGCGGCGAAATTACATTGCTGGAGCACAACGACTTTCGCTGGATCTTGCCAAGTGAAATCTCCAATTTTGAATTCTGTCCGGCGGATGAAAGCATCAATGCGTTTATCCGCGAAACCTATGACAAAACCAGCCAAAATCAAAAGCACGAGGGATAGTTATGGACAACAATGCAAAGCTCCGCCCACTATATCTGGCGAAGATTCTATATGAGCGCACCGATGAAGACCACTATCTGACCACGATGCAGCTGGCGCAGATTCTTGAAGAGGAATACGGTATCCCGGCGCACCGGCAGACCATCAAGACGGATATTGAGCTTCTGCAGCAGTTCGGAATGGACATCCAAGAAGTAAAGTCCACTCAGAACCGTTATAACCTCATTAGCCGTCAATTTGAAATCGCTGAGCTGAAGCTGCTGATCGATGCTGTGCAGTCCTCCAAGTTCATCTCCAAAGAACGCAGCGAGCAGATGGTCTCCAAGATTGTCACGCTGGCCGGACAGCATAAGGCCGAGGAACTGAAGCGCAATGCTTCCGTGGAGGGAAGGGCGAAATCGGAAAATCGACAGGATTTGCTGATCGTGGATGCAATCAATGAGGCCATCAATGCCAGAAAGAAGATTGCCTTCCAATACTTTGCCTACAACATCCGAAAGCAGAAGAAGCTGCGCCACGACGGCGAACGGTACATCTTCAGCCCCTATCGTCTGATCTGGAACGGCGATTATTACTATGTACTGGGCTATTCGGACAAGCATCAAGCCATCGGAAGCTTCCGTGTGGACCGTATCAGCGCCCGTCCTGACATTCTTTCGGAGGAAGCCGTACCGGTCCCGGCGGACTTCGGTGTCGATGATTTTCTTGCGACCACCTTCCGGATGTACGGCAGCGAGTGTCAGGAGGTAGAACTGATCTGTGACAACTCCGTGATCGATGCAATCATCGACCGCTTCGGGACAGATGTGACCATCTACGCCTGCGATATGAGCACCTTCCGCGTGATCGTCCGGGTGGCCATCAGCCATATCTTCTTCAGCTGGATTTTCGGCTTCGGCGGGAAGGTCAAGATCAAGGGACCGGAAGATGTAAAGGAAAAGTATTCCGAGATGCTCAACGCTGCTGCTACAGATCTGAGATAATAGAGGAAAATTTGAAGATTTAGGCGCAAGATGTGAATACATTTCAGGATTTGACGGAACGGTTTGTGATCCAGTTCTTATGCGATAGTTGGAACTACCGTCATTAGGATGTCATATTTACTTGCTAATGAAGATCTGTTCGAATTGGCGTATACAATCACGTAGGTGATAACGAAACGATAAATCGCCTTACATTTGGAGGGCACTATGGCCAACAAAGACACAAAGAGAATAATCAATAGTGCAAAAGGGATAACAGCCGAAGCGTCGCAGACTCTAGTGAATACTGCTACTATCGTTATAGACAAAGCTCAAACAGCTATTGCTGAAACGACCACCAAAATTAAAGTCGAACGCCAAGAAAAGAAGGCCGCTGGAAATCAAGCTCGTAGATTAGAACTCGAAGCTACCCTTAAGGATTTGCAAGGCACATGTGCGCCGATGATGCTGAACGCGCTTTGTGAGTCTCCTGTTGCACTAACAAAACCCAATATTCAGCGTATGCGTGAGCTTTTTCCGATTCCGGTTGAGCAGCGTATAATTTGGGCTGATGCAAAGTTTGACCTTCGTCCAAGTGGAATCGTGTGTACAGGTACAGGTGTATTTATCAAAACCAATGTAGGGGTGTGGGAAAAGAAATCAAAAAAGAAAGATACATCGGAGCAAAACAAATCGATCCTTTTCTATTACAGATGGGAAGATTTTGATCCTGCGTGGTTTATTAGTGATGACCCAAAAGAAAATCGTGTGCTCATGGTGGAAAAACAATGTACGGAACACTTTATTGAAGGTTGTCGTACACTTGCAACCCAGGCTGCAGAACAAGAGTTGGAATTGAGTGCGGCGGCGTTTTCGATGGGTGATAGAGAACTCGGAACACTTTTAGCTAAAACTGTTCCGACTGGTGTGGCAGCTTTGCAAACTGCACAGGCCGCTGTTTTTGTAGAGCAAAAAGCAAGAATCAATACTCCGGCTGGGCACGGTGAAATGGCTGAAGAAGCAATCACTTTAGCGGATCGCTTTTTAGGCCTCGATGCAACCGTTGTAGGCCGTGACAATGCAAAGGATGGCGCTGACCGCGTTGTAAATGAAATCTTTATTCAGACGAAATACTATAATTCGGCACGAGGATCTTTAGAAGCTTGTTTCCGTCCAGAAGACGGTATGTACCGCTATATGAAAGATGGACAACCGATGCAGCTTGAGGTGCCGAAAGATCAGTATGAGCGTGTTCTTCAAGGATTCGAGCGAAAAATTAAGCAAGGTAAAGTGTCTGGTGTAACGGATCCGAAAGAAGCAAGAAAAATTGTTCGCAAAGGCCGCTTGACCTATAATCAAGCTGTAAATCTTACAAAGCCAGGAACGATAGAGTCTTTGACTTATGACGCGATGACAGGTGCTGTCCTGTGCTCGTGTGCCTTTGGTATCACTTTTGTGGCAACAGTTTTTCTTACATGGCGTAAGACTGGTGATATCAAGCAAGCTGTAAAAGCGGGTATGTCTGCAGGTATTCAAGTATTTGGCGTATCCTTTGTACAACATATGGTCATATCGCAAATTGCCAGAACAGGTCTTGCAAATGCACTACTTGCTCCAAGTCAGTATGTTGTAGGTAAGCTTGGATACCAGACTTCCGCAACGATTGTAAATGGTATTAGAGCTTTGTCCGGAAAAGGCGCGATTTATGGAGCGGCAGCTTCAAAGCACCTTGCCAAGATTTTGAGAAGCAATGTGATAACGTCTGCTTTAACTTTTGCTGTGTTTTCAATTCCCGAGACATACAACCTTGCGTCCAAGAAGATTTCGTCAGCGCAATACACAAAGAACATGACAGTTTTACTTGGATCTATTGCTGGTGGAGCCGGTGGAGCTATCGTGGCAGGAATTGCTGCGGCTAAGATTGCAGGAGCTGCAGGAACTGCTGTCGCGCCTGGTGTCGGTACTGCAGTTGGTATTGCTGGAGGCTTTGTTGGTGGCGTAGTTGGAGCAAAAGCGACAGATGTAGTTGGTGACATTCTTCGAGAAGACGATGTCGAAATTCTTGGGCGTTTATTCAATGCAGTCGTTTCCTGCATGATAGGAGAATATCTCCTTGACGCAGAAGAAATGGACAAGTTGATGGACTCTCTTGATCAGATTCCGCAAAAGGAATTCAAGGATATATTTAGCAATATCATGAGATCGGAGGGACAAGAAAATATTATTCGTGACTTCTTACGCCCGCACTTTGAGGAGATAACCGCTGAGAGAGAGCCCTTTACCTTGCCTTCGGGAGAGATAATATTGGAAGCTCTCATGGAGGAGTGCACGGAATAACAAGATTTCGCAATCTTTTTTCCGTGAACTGTAAGCAAAAACAATATAAAATCCATTATCATGAAAGGGGTGTGTCTGCATGGCTTATAACGAGCTCATTAAAAACTTTGAAAAAGTCAGAGCTTATATGCGTGAGTTTTATGTGTATGGCTTTAAGAGCAGAACAGAATATGATGCCAAGAGTGCACGCTCCTATGATGATGAACGCCGCAGGCTGGAGAGCTGGTTGGGAGACTACATGCGGTTCACGCAGACGCCGGAAAGAAAGAACGTTTTCCTGTCGGTAGATAGCCGCGTGACCCGTAAGAACCCATTCTATAAGGCGTGGAAGGCCAAGAGCTTTACGGATGGAGATATCACACTGCATTTTGCGATTTTTGATATTCTCTATGATCCTGAAACAAAAATGACGCTTACAGAGCTGATTGAGGAGATCGATCAGCGGCTGTCATCCAGTATGGCCTTTGATGAGTCTACCTTGAGAAAGAAACTCAAGGAGTATGCCGAAGAGGGTATCATTCGGATGGAGAAGGATGGGCGGAAGGTCCTGTATAGCAGAGCTCCGGATACGGACATCACTGCCTTGCATGATGTGATCGACTTTTTCAGCGAGGTAGCCCCGTGCGGCGTTATCGGCTCATTCCTGCAGAACAGGCAGCCGAAGCACCCTGAGCTGTTTTCCTTTAAGCATCACTACATAACGCAGGCAATGGATAGTGATGTAATGGCCACACTGTTTGAGGCTATTCACGGCCATCGCTACATCACCGTTGACAATTTGGGCAAACATTCAAACGAAGTCAGAACGGTTCGGTTAGTCCCACTCAAGCTCTACATAAGCGCTCAAAACGGAAGACAAAACCTTTTGGCCTTTCACGAAAAAGCCAATCGCTTGAATTCCTATCGCTTGGACTATATGTCCAACATCAGGATTGAAGATGAGATTTGCGAAAAGTTCGATGCGCTGCGCGCCGCACTCAGCAAAGCTGAAGCCCATATGTGGGGCGTGAACTGCAGATGGAATGTCAAGCATACCGAGCATGTGGAGTTTGAAATAAAGATTGAAGACGATGAGCAGTTTATTGTCCGCCGGCTGGAGAGAGAAAAACGCTGTGGGTGTGTAGAGAAAATCGACGACAACCACTACCGGTACGTTGCAGAGGTTTTTGACACAACAGAAATGCTGCCGTGGATACGCACATTTATCTCCCGCATTACGAGAATGAGCTTCTCAAATCGAACGGCTGAAAACAAATTCAAGGCAGACATTCAGGAAATGTGCCGTATGTATGGGCTTGACGGAGGTGCTGCACAATGATTTTCAGTGAGTTATACTCCGCCTATTACAATACGGTCGCAAAAATCATGGAAGCAGCGTTTAACCCCGAAGCAACCGAGAAGGATTTGCAGCGCTGCGTTATGGAAGAAGCATTTTCTGAGAGCGTCCTGACCATACTTCCTGCGCTGAAGTCCGGGAAATGGCCGCTGCTTCACGAGGATCTTTCGCCGGTTCTGTTACATAAGCCCACCATGCCCCTGACCAATCTGGAAAAGCGGTGGCTGAAGGCAATAGCAGAAGATCCCCGTGTTAAGCTGTTCGATGTTGCGTTTCCCGAGCTTAACGATGTGGAACCGCTCTTCACAAGGGATGACTATAAAATCTACGACCAATACAGTGACGGAGATCCTTTTGAAGACGAGGCCTACATAGAGCATTTCAGGCTGATGCTTTCCGCTATACGGAGTGAGTGCCCTGTTCAAATGACTATGGTGAACCGTCACGGCAGGAAGGTGCGGGTACGCTTTTATCCCAAAGGATTTGAGTATTCGGTGAAGGACGACAAGATCCGAATCGTAGCGACCGGGTGTAAGTTCAAGCAATTCAATCTCGGGAGAGTTGTAAGCTGCGACTTTTATAACGGGAATGGCCCGTGGAATGAGAAGCCTAAAGCAGAGCGTCGGAAAAATCTGACCTTGCTGATCACCGATGAGCGCAATGCGCTGGAGAGAGCCATGCTGCACTTTGCGCATTTTGAAAAGCAAGCAGAGCGAACAGACGATGGCAGATATATCCTGCGGCTGAAGTATTACGAAAACGATGAGACCGAGATCGTGATCCGCGTGCTGTCTTTCGGCCCGTATGTCAAGGTTCTGGAACCGGAGTGCTTCGTAAATTTAATAAAAAAACGACTGATTTCTCAAAAAAGCTGTGAACTCAAGTGAGTTCGCAGCTTTTTTTCCGTGAAATGCCTGCGTTTGAACCGTATAATATGCGTGTAAGATGCAGATGACGAAAAACTGCTTCTTATCAAAGGTACTTACAGCAATTGTTTTTCTTATTAGAAAAGGACTAAAAATCCTTGTCGCTGGCGGACATTATCCGTTAAAGGATGTACCTTGTTTGTAAAAGATGCATACAGCAACCAAAAGACGATGATAACGCACCTCTCTTTGAGCTGGAGCGATGGCTTGCCGAAAAACTGCATCTTGAAAAGGCACCAACAGCAATGACGAATAGCTAAGTGGTTATAGCAGATGACTCATAATCATCGTTCGCGGGTCCGAATCCCGCTTCAAATGGTGCCTTGTTTTTGTGAAAGACGCGAACAGCGATTATACATCTTATGTTACCGAAACATTAACTGGATAACCGGAGATTGCTGCCGGGCAAACATTGGTGAGGTGAAATCCCTCGCATGTATTAAAAAAAGAGCGCGTCTTGTATAAAGGCATCTACAGCAATGAAGTGGTACGATCTGACAGCCGGAACCTGTCGAAGGCAGGACACCGACTTCGATTTTACGGGTTCAATTCCCGGTGATGCCTTGTTAATTAAAATGAAAGGAGCGGCACGATGATTGAAATCAAAGGAAAGGTAAATACGGCGATCTGTTATGCAACGGTTGTAGAGGACGAAGCGATCGAACAGATCCGCAGAATGTGTGACCATGATTTCACAGCAGGATCTCAAATACGGATCATGCCCGATGTACATGCCGGAAAGGGCTGCACGATCGGCACCACAATGACGATCACCGATAAAGCGGTTCCCAATATCGTCGGCGTCGATATCGGCTGCGGCATGTATACTGCTGAGCTGGGTAAGGTGGATGTTGATTTTGAAAAGGTCGATGCTGCCGCTCATGATATTCCCAGCGGAAGAGATGTTTGGGAAGGGCGCATGGAGCGTTTTGACCTGACCGGACTTCGTTGCTATAGAAACCTGAAGCAGGCAAAGCGCTTGGAGAGAAGCCTGGGGACACTGGGCGGAGGGAACCATTTTATTGAGATTGATGCAGCTTCGGACGGCACAAAGTATTTGGTGATCCATTCTGGCAGCCGTAACCTTGGCAAGCAGGTTGCGGAGCTCTATCAGTCTTTAGCCATCGACTTAAATGCCGGTAAGGCAGATTATTTCGAGCGTCGGGATGAGCTGATCCGTACATATAAGGAGCAGGGCCGCAGAGCTGAGATTCAGACCGCATTGAAGGTTATGGAGAAGGAATGGGCAGCAAAAGAGCCGACGATCCCTGCAGACCTTTGCTATCTGTATGGCACCTACTTAGAGGACTACCTCCACGATGTAGAAATCTGCCAGCAATTTGCAAGGCGCAGCCGTGAAAGAATGGCGGAGATCATTTTAGAAAAGACCGGGATGACCGCGATTTCTTCTTTCCACACCATCCACAATTATATTGATACGAAGGAAATGATCCTTCGCAAG
>ENA-UAMB01000083-UAMB01000083.1-human-gut-metagenome-genome-assembly--contig:-NODE-83-length-59342-cov-10.698534_pt1 | contig 59342 bp, 56 predicted proteins | sample MGYA00243707_ERZ654484 | MGnify/ENA primary metagenome ERZ654484 (study PRJEB26926, sample SAMN06164464) | human gut metagenome | biome: ENVO:00009003; feature: ENVO:2100002; material: ENVO:00002003... | reverse complement strand
CGTCGGCAGCGTCAGATGTGTATAAGAGACAGCTAAAGAGGTGATGCCTATGTAATTATACAAAATATTCATTGTTAATAAACAGAAAGGGGGTTATTTAATGGATTCGTTAGCAAGATATAGCTATCCAGTTATCAATTGGGATGATGTGCGTGACTGCCCATTTGCTAAGGAAGAGTGGGTTACTCCATATGACGTTGATAATTCACTTTGCGATTTTAGGAAAGGAAGCTTTCCTCGTGCATATTGCGAGAATGTTTTGGCGTGGTGTTCTGCTAAGGGCGGTACTGATAACTGTGATATCCTTAATCGTTATTTGGAGGCTTAATATCATTTTTTGAACTGCTACAACAATGTGGCAGTTCTTTTTATATCCCAAAACAACAAAAAAACCGAGGTGAGGTGAATGCCGAATGAAAACAATCTGATACCAATACGAACCGAGAGTGAAGCGAGAGAGAAAGGCTCAAAAGGCGGTAAAAAATCAGGCGAAGTCCGCAGGCGTAAAAAGACTATGAAACAGGTAATGGACTTCCTGCTTGAACAGCCTGCCAATACCAGAGCGGACTATGAGTTTCTCATGGAGCAGGGCATTGACCTTAACAGCCTTGACCCCGACTTCATAAATAATATGCTGCTTGTGAATGCGGCTCTTATGGCAAGGGCTAAACAAGGGGACGTTGCGGCGGTGAAAGAGCTGCGTGACATTATCCGTGACGACGATATGCTCAAGCATAAGATAAAATACGATAACGCAAGGCTCAGGCTTGAAAAACAAAAGCTTGAGCCTGTTTCTATGCCCGATAAGGCGTACAGCGGTATCCCTGCGAGCCTTGTTGCTCCTACGTTCTCGCCTGTCCTGTTCGATATTGCAGAGCAGGAACATTCCGAGTATGTTTTCCCTGGCGGACGTGGCTCGACTAAATCTTCATTCTGCGGTCTGAACGTTATCGACCTGCTGATGAAGAACGAGAATATGCACGCCTGCGTCCTGCGTTCTGTGGCGAATACTCTTAAAGACAGCGTTTATTCTCAGATACTCTGGGCAATATCTGCACTTGGTCTTGATGATGAGTTTGCCTGCACAAAGTCGCCCCTTGAGATCACACGCATTTCAACAGGGCAGAAAATATACTTTCGTGGTGCTGATGACCCGCACAAGATAAAGTCTATCAAGCCGCCTTTTGGCTATATCGGCATCGTGTGGTTTGAGGAGCTTGACCAGTTCGGAGGTGAAGAAGCTGTGCGAACGATAGAACAGTCTGTTATAAGAGGCGGCGAGAGAGCATATAAGTTCAAGTCTTTCAACCCTCCGAAGTCGGCTCAGAACTGGGCGAATAAGTACATCAAAGTGCCGAGAACGGACAGACTCGTTACCGAAAGCACTTATCTAACTGTGCCGAAAAAGTGGCTTGGCAAGCCTTTTCTTGATGACGCCGAATTTCTCAAAGAAACCAATCCCACTGCCTATGAGAACGAGTATATGGGCGTTGCAAACGGTACGGGTGGCAATGTTTTCGATAACGTCCTCATAAGAGAGATAACCGACGACGAGATAGCGCAGTTCGATAACATCTATAACGGCGTTGACTGGGGCTGGTATCCCGACCTTTACGCTTTCGTCAGAGTGCATTATGCCCCTGCTCAGCACACGCTGTTCATATGGCAGGAATACACCTGCAACAAAACAAAGAATATTGATACCGCAAAGCATTTGCTGGAGCTTGGTATCACGGCAAATGACCTTATCACCTGCGACAGTGCAGAGAACAAGTCCGTTGAGGATTACAGAGCATACGGCTTGCTTGCGAGAGGCGCAGAGAAAGGTCCTAACAGCAGGGAGTATTCATATAAGTGGCTGCAATCTCTGCGAAGTATCGTTATAGATAACAAGCGTTGTCCTGTGGCTTGCGAGGAGTTCATCAACTGCGAGTATGACAGGGATAAAGAGGGCAACGTTATAAGCGGCTATCCCGACGGCAATGACCACGTTATCGACGCCGTTCGGTATGCAATGGAAAGAGTATGGAAAAGGCGGGGTCAGTAAGCTATGGGCATTATTTCAAAAATAAGGGAGTGGATAAGCAGAATGCTTTCAAAGTCAGATATAAAGGGCGTTTACGACATTGATATTGCCGTGACGGACAGTATGATAAGAGCTATCGACAAGTGGGACAGAATGTATGCAGGCAATGCAGCACCCAAGGGAGTTCACTCTCTGCGGCTTGAACACGCTGTTGTGAGGGAGTTTGCAAACACGGCTATCAATGAAATGGCCCTGAAAGTTTCCAACGATAAGCTTGATGCCATAATGAAAAACGCCCTTGAAAACCTCAACAAAAATCTGCAAAGAGGTCTTGCAACAGGAGCAATGATAATAAAACCGCTTGGTGCTGATAAGGTGCAGTATGTTCCGCAGTCGCAGTTCATTCCTGTGGAGTATGACGTGAACGGCAGACTTATAAAGGTCATTTTCCCTGAGATAAAACGCATGGGCGATAATGATTACCGCATAAGGCTTGAATATCACGCTCTGGACTATGAAAAAGGGCTGACTATCACAAACAGGGCTTTTCGCTCCAATGACGGCGTGTCTCTTGGTGCTGAGATACCCCTCACGGCTGTTTCAGAGTGGTCGGAGCTTATCCCTCAGATAGCCTATCCACTTATGCTGCGACCCTCTTTCGGCTATTATGTCAACCCTATCGACAATACAGTTGACGGTTCACATTCAGGCGTATCAGTGTTCGCAGGTGCGGAAGAAGTCATAAGAAAAGCTGATATCCAGTTTGGCAGGCTCGATTGGGAGTTTGAATCGGGAGAACGTGCCATAGACGTTGACGAGGCTGTGTTAAGACCTGTGACAGACCCGTTCACAGGTAAGAAGCGTGCAGAAATGCCAAAGCTCAATGAACGGCTTTTCAGAGGGGTAAACGTGTCAGCTGGCACGAGCGGTGACTTTTATCACGAGTTCTCACCGCAGTTAAGGCAGGCTGATTTTATCGCAGGACTTGAAGAATACAAGCGTGAGATAGAATTTGCTGTGGGGCTGTCCTATGGGGATATCTCAAACCCACAGACAGTTGATAAGACGGCAACGGAGATAAAGTCCTCAAAGCAGAGAAAGTTCGATACTGTCACGGCAATACAGAATAACCTCCGTGTCTGCCTTGAAGACCTCTGCTATTCGCTGGCGTTTTATAATGGGCTTACTCAAAGCGGTTATGAGCTGTCTGTGAACTTCGAGGACAGTATCCTTGCTGATGATGAAACAAAGCGTGCAAGCGATCGTCAGGACGTTTCTATGGGCATTATGCCACTGTGGGAATACCGAATGAAATGGTATGGTGAGGACGAGGAAACGGCTAAGAAAATGACCTCCGACAGCACCGCAGAGGTGATAGAATAATGCTCAAAGCAAGCGAGATAGAGCGAGTTTCAATGGTGTTTGACAAGCCCATGCGTGACCTTGAAATGCAGATAATGAAGGACATCGTCCGCAGGATAAAGATAAACGGCGAGATAACACGTTCGGCGGATTGGCAGATATACAGGCTTCACGAGCTTGGAATGAGCAAGCGTGAGATAAAGAAAGCCATAGCCGATAACCTTGACCTCTCCAAAGCTGAGATAAAAGAGCTGTACAATGATATCCTGCAAAAAGGCTATGAATGGGACGATAGTATATACAAGACCAAAGGCAAGGCACGGATACCCCTTGAAGAAAATGAGGGTCTGCAAAGGCTTTTGTCGGCTGTATCGGAGCAGACTTCGGGGGAGCTTAAAAACATATCTCAGTCACTCGGATTTGCAGTAAAACAGCCTGACGGCAAACTTAAATTCACGCAGGCGGCTGACTTCTATCAGCAGAGCCTTGACAACGCCATAATGGGCATAGCGAGTGGAGCGTTCGATTACAATACGGTCATAAAGAAAGTCATTTCGGATATGACGAACTCAGGTCTGCGTACTGTGGACTATGCCACAGGCTGGAGCAACAGGGCAGACGTAGCCGCAAGGCGTTCGGTGATGACAGGGCTTTCACAGCTAACCGCAAAAATGAATGAGGACAACGCCAAAGAGCTTGGCACAGACTATTTTGAAGTCACTTGGCACAGCGGAGCAAGACCCTCTCATCAAGAATGGCAGGGCAAGGTCTACAGCAAAAAAGAACTTGAAACTATCTGCGGTCTTGGTACTGTGACAGGTCTGTGCGGAGCGAATTGCTATCACGATTATTACCCCTTTATCCCCGGCATATCTGAGCGTTCCTACACAGACGAGGAGCTTACACAGATGAATGCAGAGGAGAACAAGCCTGTTAAGTATGGTGATAAAGAGTACACAAAGTACGAGGCTTTACAGCGGCAAAGAAAGCTTGAAACTGCAATGAGAGCTCAGCGACAGAAGATACATCTTCTTGAAGAGGCAGGCGCAGACGAGGAAGATATCATCAACGCACGCTGCCGATATCGTGGCACTTCCCAGGAGTATACAAGGTTTTCAAAAGCAATGGGTCTGCCTCAGCAGAGAGAGCGTGTGAACGCCGACGGATTGGGGAATATCGGGGTTGGAAAAACCAAGATAGACTTGACGCAAAAAGATTATAGTGATATAATTGATATGAAAGGTAAGATGTCTGATATAGACGTGCGAAAGTGGTACAGACACCATAACAAAAATATCCCTCAGCTTATCGACAAAAGCAAGTCTATTGAAGAGCAGGCAAGGCAAGCTTGTGAACTGCGTAACAAGTATCGCTTTCAGGCAAGAGAGTTAATGGAAGATCAAAAAGCTCGTAAAACTCTTGACCAGACCGAACCTATCATTTCTTTTGAAGACTTGGTATCAAATAAAATGGTACGAAAAAACATGAGCAGAGAAGAAGCTATAGCAGACACTTTGAAGACCGCTGTAAAAACACGAAGATCAGTAGATAAAAGGTATGGATTGGATGATAAGCAATGAAGAAATATGAATACAATATTTGCACGGCTGCGGACAAAGAAATTTTTGAAAAGCAATGTGCAGCATTGGAAAAGCATATTCCAGGCATTGAACGGTCCGATATGCTGACAGATGTTGACGGCTCACAAACGCAGATATACACATTAAACGGAAAGAAGATAATCGTACACAACAGTTATTATATAGACGCTGTGTACATTGATTCAGAAGTTGAACTTACAGAGTATTTCAAATGATAATTTTACCGCTTGACTAAGGTCGGGCGGTATTTTTATACCCAAAATCAGAAAGGACGGATATTATGAAACTTAAAGACACAGCAAAACTTATGGAGAGCGACGATTACAAGGACAGATTTAAAGCAGAATATTATCAGCTGAAGATAAGACTGAATGGTCTCTCTGAAATGCTGAAAAAGTATAAGGCAGGCACATTGCCTTTTAAACCGACTTGTGAATATGAAACGTTGTATAAACAGTATGTTCATATGGCAGATTATAAGTTGGATTTGGAGCTAAGAGCAGAGCTTGAAGGCATTGAGCTGTAATCAATATCGGAACTAAGCACCTTAACGGGTGCTTTTTTCATACCATTTCGTCTTTGATATGACGTTAAACTGTCAGACTTTCACACCGCAGACAGAGCGGTATATAAGCTATGTAGAAAGGACAAACATATGAAAAACATTTTTGAGATCCTTGCCGCTCTGGGTATCGTTATCCCTGAGGACAAGAAACAGGACATCACAAAACAGGTGACAGAGAATTATAAGACTGTGGCTGAGTTTGAAAAGGTGAAAAGCCGCCTTGAGGTGGAGCGTGATAACTATAAGGACAGCCTTGATACCGCACAGAACTCTCTCAAAGAATTTGAGGGCGTGGACGTCAAGGAGCTAAACGGCAAAGTCGCACAGCTCACCGCTGACCTTGCTAAGAAAGATACCGAGTATCAGGCGAAGATATCTGATATGGAGTTTGACGCTGCCCTTGATAACGCTATCTCGGCAAGCAAGGCAAGAAACGTCAAGGCTCTTAAAGCTTTGCTTGATGTGGAAACTCTCAAAGCTTCCAAAAATCAGGCTGAGGATATCAAGACGGCTATCGAGAACGTGAAGAAAGATAACGATTATCTTTTTGAAAGTTCCGAGCCTATCAAGAACCCGGTTGCTCCCACAGGGACGCCTGCCGCAGGTGAAGTGAGCAAGGAAGACTTTGCAAAAATGGGGTATATGCAGAGGCTGGAACTTAAACGAACAGACCCCGAAAAATACGAACAGTTGAAAGGATAGGATATTATGAAAATGACAAATGGCATTAGAATTTCTATGCAGTATTTCGCAGAGCAGACAAAGATCACCGACCTTATCGATCCTGAGGTAATGAGTGATATGATCGACGCAAAGATAGAGTCTAAGATAACTGTATCTCCCTTTGCGAAGATAGACAGAACGCTTGTTGGCGTGCCTGGCGACACTATCACAGTGCCGCAGTATAAGTATATCGGCGATGCAGTTGATGTTGCAGAGGGCGTTGAAGCCGAAACTGTCAAGCTTGAAACAGACTCCACTCAGGCTAAGGTAAAGAAAGCCATGAAAGCGGTGGAGATAACCGACGAGGCTCTTCTCAGCGGCTATGGCAATCCTGCGGGTCAGGCGACTTCACAGCTTGCAATGTCTATCGCTTCTAAGGTGGACGCAGACAGCATGGACGCACTTATGAAAGCTCAGCTCATCTATGACGGCTCGGCTTCTGTTATCTCTTACAGCGGCATTGTTGACGCTGTTGACAAGTTCAATGAGGAGCTGAACACCGAAAAGGCTATGTTTATTAATCCTCATCAGAACTCACAGCTTAGAAAGGACCCGAACTTCATTTCAGCAGATAAGTATGACGGCAATGTGATCATGACAGGCGAGATAGGCAAAATAGCGAACTGCCGTATCGTTCCGTCAAAGAAAGTTTCACTTAACGAGGCTATCCCAGAACAGTATGTGAGAGTTGACAGCGATGCAGAGGGTGCAAAGGAAGTTGTTGCAGACAGCACAGCTTCACCAACTGCTTCACAGATAAAGCTCGGCTCAGTAACGCCTTGTGCATATGGCTACGCTCCAAAGGTGGGTGACTATGTTGTAAAGAACGCCGCTGTCAAGGCTGGCACTTTCTACACATGCCCTATCATCAAGCTCAACGCTGATACTGAAACAGAGGACGAAACATCAGCTCTGACTATCTACCTCAAGCGTGACACCAACGTTGAAACAGAGAGAAGAAGCACAAAGCGCTGCACAGATATCTCTGCTGACAAGCATTACACTGTGGCTATTTCAGACCAGTCAAAGGTAGTACTTGCAAGATTCAAGAAGTAAAGAGGTGCGGCAGTATGAAAGCATATGCAAACGAGAGCTATTATATAGGCGTTTATCTTTGCGGCAAAGAGCCTGACATATCTGCCGCTTTTGACTTCTATGCAATGCAAGCCACAAGCCTTATGAAGCGATATACCCTTGACAACGTTGACGAGAACGATATCCCCGAAGAAGTGAAAATGTGCTGCTGCGAGCTTGCGGAGAACATCTTCAAGGCAGAGCAGGATGGCGGCACTCAGGGGGTATCTTCCGAAAGCGTCGGGGGCTGGTCAAAGTCATATGAAAGCTCAGATATCCGCAGACAGAACGCTGACAGAGCCGTTCATGATATCGTGTACAAATGGCTCAGCGGAACAGGGCTGCTTTACAGAGGGGTGAGGTAAATGCTTGCAAACAGCGATTGCACAGTGTATCTTTTCGACAAGCAGACAGAGGGATTTGTGCGGAAGTATGCAGAGAAAGTTTACTGGTGTGAGAATAAGTCGGGAAGTATCGTGAAAAGCGGTATGCAGACCTCAGACAGCACAAGGGTGTATTTCTATGATGATAATGTGCCGAAAACCCCTGCAAAGGATATGCTTGTGAGAGGAAAATGCGAGTTTGAGTTCGATAATCAAACGCCGCAGAGCATATCTGAGAGCATGAAAATCTTCCGTGCGGAGTATGACTTTGTTACGGTAATGAGCATTGATGATTATATGTTCGGTGGTCTGCCACATATGGAGGTGAGCGTGAAATGAAGATAGGTCAGCCTATGGACAGCAGGGCTATCACTTGGGATAAGTCCTTTGCAGGCAAGTATTCAGAACGCTTTGATAAGGCTCAGAAATTTATTGACGCTGAGTGCATAAGGCATATGGTGAAGTATACACCTACCCTCAGCACTAATCTGAGAAAGTCTGCCACGAGAGGCACAAAAATAGGCAGCGGCAAGATACAGTATACTGTGCCCTATGCACGCTATCAGTATTACGGCAAGCTTATGGTATCCTCTGTTACAGGCTCAGCATATGCCCGACATGGAGAAAAGAAAGTGCTGACGGACAAAGACCTTGTTTACAGCACTTTTAAAGAGCCACTTGCCGGTAAGCTTTGGTTTGAGCGAATGAAAGCCGACAAGAAACAGCAAATACTCAGAGGAGCGGCGGCGATAATAGGAGGCAAAGCGAAATGAACATAATCGAGCTTGTGAAAGATATCTTGCAGCAGTTCCCAAAAATATCGGAGGTTTGCAACGATATCCATATCGACTTTACCGACGATACGCCAACCAATTATGGCTTGTCCTCAACAGGCGACAGCCTTATAAGCTCTGATATTCTGGGCGGTCAGACAAGACAGCATAACTTCATTCTCTATGCTGTGTATCAGTCTATGAACGACTTTGACAGAATGTCAAACAGCGGTGTGCTGCTTGAATTGCAGATGTGGCTTGAAAGCTATGCAGACAAGCATAGAGATACCACGTTCACTACCATAACAGAGGACGAGGAAAGGACAGGCGTTCTTGAAAAGCTCACCTGTGCAAACGGAATGATATACGCAATACCAAACGAAAACACAAACGATACTGTGCAGTATCAATTGCAGATAGCGGCACAGTATCAGATATAAAAGGAGGAAAACATATGCCTGATTATTCATACAAGAGCGGAAAGCTCAATAGAAGTCATCTTCTGCATTATCTTGACACTACATTCGCAGCGGTCGCCTCATCACCAAGCTGGTATCTTCTCGGTAAGGACGTTGAGGACGCAAGTGTGGCACTCAACCCTGACACTTCCACAAAGAAGAATATCCTTGATGAGACCACAGTTGAGGACAACGGCTATGAGCCTGAGTTCGACCTTGACACATTCTATGCAAAGCCTGGTGACGCACTTTATGAAAAGCTCAAGGATATCATGATGAATCGTCTTACCGGTGACGCCTGCAAGACAAGCGTGCTTGAAGTCATCGTTGACAAGACCACAGGTGCGTATGACGCTTGGACGGAAGATATCATCGTCAAGCCGCAGTCATATGGCGGACCGCAGGGTGGCGTAAATATCCCGTTCAACTGCACCTTTGCAGGAAACAGAGTGAAAGGCTCTGTCACCTTTGCGGCAGGCGTGCCAACGTTTGCAAAGACTACGGAAGAATAAACTATATGACAAACATATGAAAGCACTTCGTTCAGAGCGGAGTGCTTTTTGTTTGCCATAATACAGAAAGGATGATAAAAATGTCAATGCAGTCAATAGATTTTAACAGTGGCAATTACAAAGAGTACGCTATAAATGGCGACGAGAACAGAGTGATAAGGATAAACGTGTCAGACGTTGGTATCATCACCAGGATACAGGACGCTATGAGCAAGGTTGACAATATCGCAGAAGAAGTGTCAGAACGTGAGAAGAACGAGGACAGAACTCAGCTTCTCAAAGAGTATGACCAGCGTGCAAGAGAAATGGTCAATGACATATTTGAAACCGATGTGTGTACGGCGGCGCTCGGAAGCGTGAACGTGTTCTCTGTGGCTTCAAACGGCAAGCCTGTGCTTGTGAACTTCCTTGAAGCGCTTCTTGTGGTGGTGGTGCAGGAGATAAAGTCAACGCAGACGGCGGCTCAGATAAAGCTCGAAGAAAAGGTGGAGAAGTACATAGTTCCCGTTGTTGCTCAGCCTGCGGTCAATGTGGCGGAGCTTTCTGACGAAGACAAAAAGGCTCTGCTCAGGGAGCTGCTGAAATGATAGGCAGTTTGCCAACAGCCCTTGAAATAGGCGGCAAAGAGTATGCCATACACTCAGATTTTCGGGTCATACTGCGGATCTATTCAGCCTTTGCAGACCCTGAACTTGACGAGCGTGAAAAGTGCTATGTGTGTCTTAAATGCCTTTACGCTGAGGATATTCCACGAGAACATTTGCAGGAAGCTGTCAACAAGGCTTATTGGTTTGTGGGCGGTGGAGATGTTCCGCAGGAGAGCGTTCAGCCTGCAAAAACTATCGACTGGGAGCAGGACGAGAGTATTATTTTTCCTGCGGTGAACAAGGCGGCAGGCTTTGAAACGAGGACGGTAAAATATCTTCATTGGTGGACTTTTCTTGGCTATTTCAATGAGATAGGCGAGGGGCTTTTTTCGTCTGTTATAGGCATACGGCAAAAGCTTAACAAGGGCAAAAAGCTTGAAAAATACGAGCAGGAGTTTTACAGAAACCACCGCAATATGATAGACCTTAAACGAAAGCTCTCGGCAGAAGAGCAGAGGGTTGAAAACGAGGACAAAGAGTTTCTGAAACAACTGACGGGAGGTGAATGACAATGGCTGACGGGTGCTTGAATTTTGACACCAACATAAACAAAGAGGGCTTTGAAAAGGGCTTGAAAAGTCTTTCCGATATGGTGGGGGATATCAAGCCAAAGCTTAAAAGCCTTGCAATGGCTGTGACGGCAGCATTCTCCGTCAAGAAACTTGTGGACTTCGGCAGGCAGTCCATAGAAACAGCCTCAGACCTTGCGGAAGTTCAGAACGTTGTCGATACGGCTTTCGGAGAGTCCAAGCAGAAAATGGAGGAATTCGCTGACACGGCTGTTAAGACCTACGGCATTTCAAAGCTCACCGCAAAGCAGACAGGCTCAAACTTCATGGCAATGGCGGCAGGAATGGGGCTTGTCAATGACAGTGCAAGCGATATGGCTATGGCTCTTACAGGGCTGTCGGCGGATATGTCTTCGTTTTATAATGTCGGTCAGGACGTGGCAAGCACGGCTCTGAAATCAATTTTTACAGGCGAAACTGAGACCCTCAAACAGTTCGGTATCGTTATGACGGACGCCAACTTGCAGGCGTATGCGCTTTCAAAGGGTATAACGAAGTCAACTGCCGATATGTCGCAGGCTGAAAAAGTTCAATTGAGATACAACTACGTTATGTCGCAAACGGCTCTTGCACAGGGCGACTTTGCAAAGACTTCTGACAGCTGGGCAAACCAGACAAGAATACTTTCTGAACAATGGAAAGAGTTCGGAGCGACTATCGGCACGGTGCTGATGAACGTTCTTCTGCCTGCTGTCAAGGCGATAAACAGTCTGCTTTCACAGCTCATAGCTTTGGCACAGGGGGCAGCGAGGACACTTTCAGAGGCGTTCGGTTTTGAACTAAGCAACAGTGCAGACGAGGCTCAAAGCATAGTGAAAAGCACCTCTCAGGTAGCGGATAATTACAGCGATATAGCCGACAATGCACAACAGACTCAGGAGGCACAGGAAGGCTCTCTTGCAAGCTTTGACCAGATGAACAAGCTGAATGATGAGAGCAAGTCAGACAGCACTGGGGCCAGCGGAGCTGGGGATATAATGCAGCCTTCCGGGACTAGCGTTGAGGTGGATACGGGAAAGGCAGATAAAAAGCTGTCTGACTTTTTCAAATCAGTAAGAACTCAGTTTGAAAAGCTTGCAGACTATCTTGATAAGAATTTTAAGCCTATTTTCGCTGATATATGGAGCGGACTTGAAAGAGAGAGCATTGAACTTGCTCAGATACTCGGCGGAGTTTTCAGCGATATAAAGTCGCTTTCCGAGCCGCTCAAAGCTTATTTTATAAACGATTTTACACCGCTTATGCAGACCGCTTTCAGCACGCTTGGCAAGATAGGCATAGGACTTTTTGACAGCTTCAACAAGGTGTTTTCTGATATCTGGAATGTGGCAGTGTTCCCTATACTGCAAAACTTTCTCACTGTAGGATTACCCCTAATGGCGGATTTTGGCACGCAGGTATGGAACACGCTAGGCGTACTGTTTGACAACATAAAAGAGATCTTCGATACCTTGTGGAACGGCGTTGCACAGCCTGTGTTGAACGCCTTGAAAACACTGTGGTGCGATACTTGGCAGAGCATTTCAGACTTTTGGAACGAGTGGGGACAGCCTATATTTGACGGCATAAATGAGGGCATAACCACCACAAAGAACGTATTTCTCAATCTGTGGGAAACGGTCTTGAAACCTGTGTTTGACAAGCTCATGGACGTGGCTGACAGCGTTTGGACGGAGCACTTGAAACCTTTGCTTGATGAGTTTCTCGACTTTGTTGGAACACTTATCACAAGCGTTCTGAGCATTTACAACAAAGCTATAGCACCTGTTGTGAACTGGCTTGTGAGCATACTCGGACCGATAGTCAGCAGTGTGCTTGGCAAGATAATAAAGACAGTGGGCAATGTCTTAAGCAATATAATTGACGCCGTGAAGAACATCATTTCAGCACTTAAAGGTGTTGTACTGTTCATAACGGGAGTATTCACCGGTGATTGGAAAAAAGCTTGGCAGGGTGTAAAGAAGATCTTCAAAGGCGTATGGGATGCACTTGTTGACATAGCAAAAACACCTATTAATTTGATAATCGGGCTTATAAATGGTCTGACAGGTGCGGTTGAGGACGCTTTGAATTGGATAATCGACGGCATAAACGAGCTGAGCTTCACAACACCTGATTGGCTTCCCGGTGATCTTGGCGGTCAGACATTTGGCTTTGACCTAAGCCAAATTGATATCCCCGAAATACCCAAACTCGCCACCGGCGCGGTAATTCCGCCGAACTCCGAGTTTCTTGCGGTTCTCGGCGACCAGAAACGCGGCACAAACATCGAAGCTCCGCTGGATACGATCAAGCAGGCTTTGTTTGAGGCGCTTGCTGTTTACGGCGGAGCAGGCGGAAATCAGAAGATAAGCGTTACCATACCGCTTACGCTCAATGGCAGGACTATCACACAGATAGTTATTGATGATATCAACGACTATATCAAGCGCAACGGCAGGTCGCCAATAAGGGCATAGGAGGTGCAGAAAATGAAAAGCAGAGGACTTATATTCGGCAGCGAAAGGGTCGCCACACCTGCGGAAGTGAGCTTTACAAACAACAAGATATGGTCGAACAATGCAGGGCGGACGGCTAACTGCAGAATGGTGGGCGATATAAGAGCCATAAAGAAAACTGTCACGCTGAAATGGTATCATATCACAGGCGAGGAGACGGCAAAACTCAATGAGTATATCTCCAATGTTGACAGTCCGTTTTTCAGTATCACGCTCCTTGACGAAACATTTCAGGAAAGCACTTTTGACGTTTATGCAGGCGACCCAACTTATGAAGTTTTCGGCTGGGACGAGAACAAGCAGTTCTGCAAAGGCGTTGCTGTGGACTTGATAATGCAGTAAAGGGGGCGTTTGAATGTACAAAACAGGGGAGCTTGTGGCACAGCGTATTGAGAGCTATTGCCGTACTTGGCGACTGTGGATAGATAATGCAGAGGGTGTTATATCAGGCGACAGCATTATGTCAGCTGACAGCTCAATGCAGGCAACATCACTTTCAGACGACATCGAGCTGGGCGCAGTATGTTCGCAATCGTGGAACATGACCATAAGTGACACTGAAACAGCGTTTCTCGGCAAAGAGTATGACACATATCTGTATCTCGTAGACTACGAAACTAGCGGCATACTTGCAGACGAAAAGATACCAATGGGGCGTTTCACCTGCGTAAAATCAAAGAAATCGGGCGGCAGTGTTCAGCTGACAATGGCGGACAGGCTGTACTTTTCGGATAAACAATATGTGCCGCATATCCCTATGCCAAACTGGAATAAAGCCGTCGAAGACGACATTTGCAGACAGCTGGGTTTGCAGAATGGAAATGATTATACAGAGGTGCGACTACTGCGTGACAAGAACGGCAGGCGATTGATAGATAAGAACGGCAAGGTGCTGTACTCAAAATACTTTTACTTCAAGGTCAGCTCATTGCCAAAGGACGTGACCATGCGGCAAATGCTGTCTTACCTTGCCTCAGCTCAGGGGCAGTTCGGGTATGTTGACAGGTACGGAAAGTACGTCCGAAAGTGGTATGGCAAGAGCGTGAAAACATTGGACAACAATACGATAGACCTGCCTACTCTTAGCGAACGACAAAACGTTATCGTGGGCATTATCTGCAAAGTGAGTGACGATGAAACGTTGTCGCTTGGTGTGACAGATACAACGCAAGGACGTGTGCTGGAATTTGAAAACCCATACATGACAGAGTCACTTTTGCAATCTCTGTGGCGCAGGATAGGTGGATTTTCGTGGTATACCACCGAATTGTATCACAGATTAGGCGATCCACGTTTCGACATAGGCGACGTGGTGACCTACACCAACGGTGCAGACAGCTATGACATACCAATAACAAATTTAGGATTTACTTTTGACGGCGGACTGAGTGCTGATATTTCAGCGGTAGGTTTGTCGGTAGAAGAACAGCTTTAAGGGGGTGAGATAATGGCTGATGAAAATTTGACATTGGCGCAGGATATCACTGAAAATGACTATCCTATGCAACACGCCGGGGAGGAAATCGATGAGATACTGAGCCGAGCCGGCAAGATACACTATGGCACTGTGGAATACAAGATGACGAAAGCGAATCCACTGATGCAGATACCGCTTGGACTGACCTTTGCACCTAAACAGGTAATAGCAACGCTACGGCAGACAGACACACCAACACCATATCAGAACTACTGCACCCACGTTTATGGGTCAGGAACGTCATACTATCTGAGTGTCTGCATGGGAGCTAATAACGGGCCAACATTGGAAACCGTTCCAACAGGAACATACTATGTTGATTATATTGCAATAGAGTAAAGAGGGGTGATTAAATGACGATAACATTAAATGCAGATTATGACGTAACACTAAGCACAGCCCTGTTGGGCTATGTTGGTGAAACTAATGCCCGTCCCGTGTCGGTCGAAGGGCTGACAGTAGACGGAGCAGACCGCTATGTGTTAACGATAGACTACGGTGACGGCGTTCAGTATGAGGTCGATATCACAGGCGGACAGTGGACACCAACGGCTGATATACTGCGGTCATCGCAGACAGTCAGCTGCCAGATATGTGCAAAAAAGCTGTCAGGTGATGAATATGTGCTGGTGAAGAAATCACGCATATTCCGCCTGAGAATAGGTACAGCTATCGGTGATAATGCCGTGCCGTCACCAAGTGTGGCAGCTGACGCACTGGATAGGATAGCGGCAATCGGTGAACAGGTCGAAGCTGACGTGGCAAGGGCTGAGAATGCAGCTAGCACGGCTATGCAGGCGGCTGAAAACGCAAAAAAATCTGCCACAAACGCAGAGAAATCAGCCGACACCGCAGAACAGGCGGCAGGCCGTGCTGAGACCGCAAAGGCATCTGCTGAAACGTCCGCTACACAGGCAGAAACCGCCGTGCAGGGCGCAGAAACCGCACGTCAGCAGGCTGTCACATCGCAGAATAACGCTAAAATATCCGCAGCGCAGGCGTCAGTGTCGGCACAGCAGACCGAAGCTGACAAGACCATAACAGCAGGCTATGCTAAGACCGCCAAGACCAATGCTGACAGCACTGCAGCAGACAGACAGGCGGTGCAGGAAATGGCAACGCAGGTGACAGCCGACAAGGCTACAGTGGCAGACAATGCCGCTAAGGTCGCAGAGGACAGAACAGCCGCTGAAACCGCTGCACAGACGGCACAATCCATAGCTGACAGTCTGCCTGAGGACTACACTACCGCTGTCGGAAAGATAGCCGAGAATACTGCTGAAATAGGACGTGTAAAACTAACGGACAAGGAACTGCAACGTAGGGTAAATGCGTTGTATGATATAGGTCAGGGTATCACGCATAGGTTTGAAACCGACAGCGAAACGGCATATCAGAAGACTGTGCCGACTGGGGCGAAGTTGATGAGCGTGAAGTCAATAGGCGGTCATTCTGAGGTCATTGACGGGGAAATTGTTAGTGCTGGGGTGACAGAGGTTGTTGAGCAGGGACGAAATTTGTTTGATGTTGAAAAATGTGCAGCATTAGGTCTGTATTACGGTTTTGAAATTGACACAAATAAAACACTACAAATAGCCCTGAAAGACGGAAAAACGTGTCCGACAAATGTGTCGTTTGGAATTGCGTATATTCGTGGCAACACGATGGCAAACTGGCTGATAACATCGCAGGGTTTAGTAGAGACTAAAACAGATTCTAGTAAAATGACCGATTCAACACAAATTATGGTGGTTTGTTATCCAGGCAACAAAGAAACCATGCAATCAATAGCTGACGCATTTGATATAATGCTTGTGGACGGTATATACAAACCAGATACCATGCCAGCCTATGCCCCCTTCCACCGCAACGAGTATCCAATTCCAGAAGCCATTAGGGCACTGCCTGGCTACGGCTGGAGTGCAGGAACGGCTAAGAACTATGTTGATTATGAGAATAAAAAATATGTTCAATGTGTTGGCAGCGTTGATTTAGGAACAGTACAATGGGTTGCAGGCGACGGTGAAAGAGTAAGTTTTCAAACGTCGCAGGTTAAAGGGCAGAAGCTGACAAAGAATTACACCATTTTGCCAAATTTCCTGTGTTCAAAATATTTAACAAAAACGCAAAACGAGGTTTGGGGTAAAACCGATGTAACAGGCATATCAGCCGATGCAAACGCTGATGGGTATGTCTATATCAACGATATGTCATATACCGATGTTGATGCCTTTAAGCAGGCAATGTCAGGCGTAATCCTGTATTACGAGCTGGCAGAACCTATAGTAACAGATATATCATCATTAATACCAGATGACTTCCTGAGAAATATAGAGGTAGAGGCAGGCGGTTCAATCACGTTCAAGGGTGGTAATGACAATTACAGAATACCGGTACCAAGTGAGGAAGAGTATGTTGTGAAACTGAGTGAAGTGGGAGGTGCAACATGACAGATTTGCAAAAGAAAATGGCTGACAAGCTAGGGTTATCCATCGAAGACTTTGAAAAACCTACAGTGACCGAGCAGGACAAAATAATGGCACAAGTGCTATACACAGCTGCTATGACAGGCACGCTGATAGGTGAGGAGGGCGAGTGATGTATTACAGCATTATTAAACGTTTCTATGATCTGGGCGTGTATTCGCTGGCAAAGGTCAAAGATTTTGTCAAGGCAGGCGTTATTAGTTCGGAGCAGTTCAAAGAAATCACAAAGGAGGTATACCATGAAGCAGAAGTTATCAAAGCTCATTGACGTAAAGTCCATTGTAACGCTGTTCTTGACAGCGGTGTTCTGCGTGTTGGCACTGCGCCGCACGATTTCAGCAGATCAGTTCATCACGGTGTTTACGGTGGTGATCTCGTTCTATTTCGGCACGCAGAGCGCCAAGAGAAAGTCAGGTGATGACGAGTGACGGAAGCGATAATAGTTGCACTGATAACAGCTGCTTCGGCGGTAGTGTGTCAGCTCGTCATAGCATCTAACAGCCGTAAGACTATGCAACAGGCGCAGTATGATAGCCAAAAGCTTATTGAGTACAAGATAGACAAGCTTTCAGAGCGTGTGGACAAGCACAATTCCGTTATTGCACGGACTTATAAGCTGGAACAGGATTATGCGGTGGTCGCTGAACAGATAAAGGTCGCAAACCACCGCATTGAAGATTTAGAAAGGAAGTAATTTTATGGCAAAGACATTCAAGGGTATTGACGTTTCGCAGTATCAGCAGAACATTGACTTCAAAAAGGTAAAAGCGGCTGGTATCGATTATGTTATCATTCGTGCAGGCTTCGGCAAGTATGCTCATCAGAAAGACCCATATTTCGAGAGCCACTACAAGGCGGCAAAGGCGGCAGGGCTAAAGGTCGGTGCTTACTGGTACAGCTATGCGGCAACTGTTGTGGAAGCAAAGGCAGAGGCTCAGACCTGTATCAACGCTATCAAGGGCAAGACGTTTGAGTATCCGATATACTTTGACCTCGAGGAACGTTCACAGTTCGCAAAGGGCAGAGCATTTTGCAACAGCCTTGTCAAGACTTTCTGCAATGCACTTGAACACGCAGGCTACTGGGCAGGACTGTATATCAGCCGTTCGCCTTTACAGCAGTACATATCTGCCTACGTCGCTAAGAGATATGCTCTTTGGGTCGCTGAGTACGGCTCACGTTGCAACTACGGCGGCACTCATGGTATGTGGCAGTACAGCTCCACTGGCAGAGTCAGCGGTATCAGCGGCAATGTTGATATGGATATCTGCTATGTGGACTATCCTGCGAAGATCAATGCGGCAGGGCTGAACGGCTTCAAGAAGACCACCAGCTCGACCACAAAGCTGTCTGCAAGCCACGCCAAGAAGACAGTAACGTACACTGTGAAGCGTGGTGACACGCTCTCGGGCATCGCTAAGCGCTACAAGACTACTGTGGCAAAGCTTGTCAAGAACAATGGTATCAAGAACGCTAATCTCATTTATGTGGGGCAGAAAATTAAAATCAAATAGGTAGAATTTCAGCCGTCTCGGACTTTTATGGGTCTGAGGCGGCTGTTTTGGGTTTAATATTATTTATGATATAATGCAAAACCATGTATAATTTTACTGCTTCTAGGCAAAATACAACTGAGCAAAGCTAAAAACTTGTGAAAAAATCTCAAAAATGCTTGACAAATCTCTAGAAAACGTGGTACAATTAGCTTTGAAAATGGAGGTTTTATTATGTTACTTGAATTCTCTTGCTCTAACCATAAATCATTTAAAGATAAGATAGTCTTTTCAACTGTTGCAGGCAAAGACAATACATTTGAAGATCGTTTGATGAAGTGTGGCAAATATCGTGTTTCAAAAATTAGTGCAATATATGGTGCAAATGGCTCTGGAAAAAGTAATTTTATTGACGCAATCCAGTTTATGAAATTGTTGGTTATCAACAGTATTAATCATCAGCCTGGAGATGAGATCAGGCAGCAACCGCATAAATTATTAAGTTTTGATGTACCGAGTGAGTATAGTGTTCAGTTTGTTGTGAATGGCATAATATATGCATATGGTTTTGCATTACAAAACAAGCTCGTTGTTGATGAATATTTATTTTATTTTCCAAATGGTAGGCAAAAGAAGATTTTTGAAAGAACTGCAGATGACTACATCCCTGGAGATTCGTTTAAAAATAAATTTGACTCTTGCAAAGATGTCATAAAACCGAATCGTCTATTTTTGTCCTGTGCCGCAAATTTTAGTGCTGTTCAGGAGATTGAAACGGTTTTTAACTTTTTTAAAGAAGAATTAGTTATATATCGAGGCTTTGGTCTTGATAATTGGAGGCAGTATTCTCTTAATAGGATTCATGATGATTCTAGAGTAAAGGCTGCTGTACTAACATTTTTGAAAAGTTTGGATACTGGAATTAATGATATCGTTGTAGATATTCAAGAGACAAATATGTCAGTTGATGAAATTGACCCATATATGCCTAAAGAGTTGAAAGCTTTGTTAGCAAATCATCCAATTTCAAAGATTGACACTTTTATCCATTATGACAAATTTAGTGTTCGTATTGAAGAAGAATCAACAGGAATTCAAAAATTAATTGAGTTTCTGTGTCCTCTGATAGATATACTTGTTAAAGGCAAGGTTTTATTATGTGATGAAATGGAAACAAGTTTTCATGAATCTGTTTTTGAAAATTTGATAGATATAATAAATTTACTAAAAACTGAAAATAAATCTCAGATAATTTTTACAACGCATGATACTAATATCTTAGATCTAAATATTTTTAGAAGAGATCAGATTTGGTTTACGGAGCTAAAAAAAGAGTCACGTTCAACAGATATGTATTCACTTGTTGAGATGAAAAGTGTGCGAAAGGATGAAAATATCGCAAAGGGTTATATTTCTGGAAAATATGGAGCAATTCCAATGTTAAATAAAGATATGGCAAGTTTCATTGATAAATTGCAGCATGAGGAATAGACTATGAAAAGAAATATAGGTATAAGCGATAGAAAAGAAGATAACAGAGAAGTAAAAGTTGAGATAAAGCGTGCCACTAATTTCGATCTTTCAGCAATAATTAATCATTTTGATTTGAATGCGAAAAACGTAAGATCTCTTTCAAATTCTATTGAAGATGAAAATAGCGAGGATGCTAAGATTATTTATCGCTCTCAAATTGTCTTTTTTGGTAGTTTGTTGGATTTTTATATGCATGAGATATACAAGTATTTATTTTATCAAAAACTAAGCAGAGAAGTCCCTGATAAAGGATTTGATAAAATAAAAATATCTATGAAGTATGTTGTTGCTGCGATTAACTCTACAGAATATATGAATGTGTTATTGACGGGCTTTACTGAAGAAATATCTCGAGATACTTATATGTCACAGCAGGCAATAAAAGAGATCATTACTTTTGGCGGACTGAGTTACAACAACGTTACGGAGACTGCATTTAAAGATATAAAAAATCCGGCTGGAAGAACAGGTGTAATAATAGCGTTATACAAACGAAGAAATGAAATTGCCCACCAGTTTGATCGTAATCACTTTGACGCACAACAAATGGATATTACAAGAGGGGACGCAGAAGAATACATAGAGCGAGTGACAAGTCTAGTCTATGCAATTCAAGACGGCTTGAGAGAATTACAAGACAACTAATTTTGAAAATTAATAAAAAAGAGCGTAAAATGGCTTTTTTAATATTGCCTTTTTACGCTCTTTTTATATACAACTTTTTAAAGTCAGCCCCACCAAGCTGCGAGATAATGACCTTAGCCAAAGCAGGATTAGGGTTAGCGATCTTAACGGGGTATTGCAGCTTTTTTTCATATTGCCACATTAGTCAGCACTCCTTTCCCACGGAAAAGGTGATGTTACCCATTCCCATTTCTTGGACGAATTGTTCTGCGTGATCGTCAATGGTCCGTATTTCTCATTGTATTGAGCAATAAGCTTCTCTTTTTCTGCCTTGTGGCGAGCAAAATATGCCAGACCATCTCTGCAGGTAGGGTGGCTGTCGAGGTAAAGATTAGCCTCTACAAGGGCAAAGCTGCACGCCTGTATCTTTCTAAGAAGCCTCTCCTTTTCACTTAGTATGGGCATTCTTTACAGCCTCCTCTCCTATAAAAGGTTTGTCTATGGACGGGAAGATAGTTCCTCTTGAAAGTCCTACATCTGCCTCATAAGGTTTCTCCCACATCTGAAAAGGCACATATGCCATTGCCAGCGGCGTGTCCTCAGGAAATCTTCCTTTCGGAAAAGGGCAGGCAGGTGTGTTATCCTCTGTGTCGTCAGCAAGTATCCTGCCTAACGACAGATTGTCAAACATATCCAAATAAGTTCACTCCTTATGTTGTCTGAATCTCATATACCACAGGTTTCGTGTGGCTGTTTTATCATATGCAGCTTATAAGTCAGTGGTGTATGTATGCAGGATATTATCAAAAAACTTGCAAATCGTTCATCGAAAATACACAAAATTAATTTTCTGTGAACGCGCATATTGTTTGTAACAATAAACATAGTTTAAATAACGTTAAATTTGTAAGATTTAATATTGACAAATCGGGCTTCTGCGTGTTATATTAATACTATTGAAAAAAGCATATGCAGTGACATATGTGATCGAAGGAGAGATTATTATGAAAAATGTCAAGAGAATTCTTGCATTAACAGTTTCGGCTGCCCTTGCAGTTTCTTGTTTTGCAGGTTGCGGAAACGGTGCAAAAAAGAACAGCGATACTATCGTTATCGGCTGCAGCGGTCCGCTCACAGGTGACGCTGCACAGTACGGCGTTGCTGTTAAGAATGCTATCGAGCTTGCTGTCAAGGACGTAAATGACGCAGGCGGAATAAACGGAACAAAGCTCTCATACGTTTTCGAGGACGATGAGGCTGACTCAGGCGATAAGGCTGTAAATGCTTATAACGCACTGAAAGACAATGGTATGCAGGTAATGGTCGGAACAGTAACAACAGGTTCTTGCCTCGCAGTTATTGAAAAGACAAAGCAGGATAACATCTTCCAGCTTACACCTTCTGCTTCAGCTCAGGACGTTATCAAGAACGATAACTGTTTCCAGGTTTGCTTTACTGACCCTAACCAAGGTAAAGGTTCTGCCGACTATATCGCAGAAAACAAGCTTGCTACAAAGATAGCTGTAATTTACGACAGCTCTGACGCTTATTCATCAGGTATCTTCAACACATTCAAATCCGAGGCTGAGGCTAAGGGTCTTGATATCGTTGCAGAGCAGTCATTCACAAAGGACAGCAAGACTGATTTCTCAGCTCAGATAAGCGCAGCTAAGAATGCAGGCGCAGACCTCGTGTTCCTGCCTATCTACTATCAGCAGGCTTCACTTATCCTTACACAGTGCAAGTCAGCTAACTACAACCCAACATTCTTCGGTTGTGACGGTCTTGACGGACTTCTTTCTATCAAGAACTTTGATACTTCACTTTGCGAGGGCGTAATGCTCCTTACACCATTTGCTGCCGACGCTCAGGATCAGGCAACTCAGGACTTCGTTAAGAAGTATAAGGACGCTTACAACGGCGAAACACCTAACCAGTTCGCTGCAGACGCTTATGATGGTGTAATGGTACTTGCAGAACTCATGAAGAAGGAAGGCATCACAGCTGATATGTCTGCTTCTGATATCTGCGATAAGCTCAAAAAGGCTATCTCTGATAAGGACTTCTCATATGACGGACTTACAGGTACAGGCATGAAGTGGGGCGAAGACGGTGCCGTATCTAAGGACCCTAAGGCTGTTATCATCAAGAACGGCGCATATTCTGCACTGACAGCTGATGACATTGCCGCTTCTACTGCTCAGTAATAGCTGAAATGAAGTGCGTACAAAAAGTACGCTTAATATGAAAAAAACCGGCAATTGCGAAAAATTGTCGGTTTTTTTTGATTTATTTCATTAAAATGTGTTGCAAAAACTACGGGGTTATGTTATAATTTATTGTATATTGTGTTTATGACAAGGACAGATGTAATATATGTGATTACATCTTGTGTTTTGTCTATTCCAAAAGGAAGGAATGTTTGTATATGGGTTTTCTTAATAACCTCATCAACGGAATAAGCCTCGGCAGTATATACGCAGTTATAGCTTTGGGCTATACGCTTGTATACGGTATTGCCAAAATGCTTAACTTCGCACACGGCGATGTTATTATGGTGGGCGGATATGTTATATTCACCTGCATGACCACATGGGGACTGAACTCTTGGTTATCTATAGTTCTTGCAGTTATTGCCTGCACACTTCTCGGTATAGTCATCGAAAAGGTGGCGTATAAGCCGCTCAGACAAGCTACTTCGCTTGCGGTGCTTATCACTGCCATAGGCGTCAGCTACTTTTTGCAGAACACCGCACTGCTTATATTCGGTGAAAAGCCTGTAAACTTTACATCAGTTGTAAACGTGCCGAGCATCAAGCTTTTTGACGGACAGATAGTTATTTCCGGAGAAACATCAGTTGCAATAATCGTATCTATACTCATTGTAGTTGGTCTTTCATTGTTCATCAACAAAACCAAGAGCGGACGTGCAATGCTTGCAGTATCTGAGGACAGAGGTGCAGCTCAGCTCATGGGCGTAAACATCAACCGCACTATCTCCCTTACATTCGCTATCGGCTCAGGTCTTGCCGCAATTGCAGGCGCACTGCTTTGCTCAGCTTATCCTACGCTTCAGAACACCACAGGCGCAATGCCTGGTATCAAAGCGTTCGTTGCGGCGGTATTTGGCGGTATCGGCTCAATACCGGGCGCTATGATCGGCGGTATCCTTATCGGTGTTATCGAGATACTTGGACGTGCCTATATCTCACCACAGCTTGCCGACGCTATCGTTTTTGCTGTTCTTATACTTGTGCTTATCATCAAGCCTACAGGTATCCTCGGCAAGAAGATAAGCGAAAAGGTATAAAAGTCAACTTAAAATTTTCGAGCAGACTTGCTTTGCAGTTCTGTTTTATCTGAAAGGATTGGTTTTTTGTGAAAAAAGAAGGGGCTAGCGCAAAAACAAAGTTTTTTAAGCCGCAGACCAGAAAAAGCTTTATCACATACGCAATGGTAATAGTTGCCTTTGTGGTAATGCAGATACTCAGCAGCGGCGGATATATCTCAAGTATGCTCACAGGGCTTCTTGTTCCTCTGTGTGTATACTCTATACTTGCAGTATCCCTTAACCTGACAGTTGGTATACTTGGCGAGCTTAGCTTGGGTCAGGCAGGCTTTATGTGCGTTGGCGCATATACAAGTGCGATATTCTCTATCGTTACTTCTGAAACTATTGAAAATGTGTGGATCAGATTTCCTTTGGCTATCCTTATAGGCGGAATAATTGCCGCTGTGTTCGGCATACTTATAGGAATACCTGTTCTCAGACTTAAAGGTGACTATCTCGCTATCGTTACACTTGCGTTCGGTGAGATCATAAAGAACGTTTTCGCAGCACTTTACCTTGGTTATGACTCTAAGGGTGTTCACGTTTCTCTCAAAAGTCTGTCAAACCTTAACCTTGAGCCTGACGGAAAGCTTATCCTGAACGGCCCTCAGGGTATCAGCGGCACACCTAACGATTCTACATTCATTATCGGCGCTGTTATGTTGCTTATCACTCTTATCATTGCCTACAACTTTGTATATTCAAGAACGGGAAGAGCAGTAATGGCTATCAGAGATAATGTTATCGCAGCCGAGTCTGTAGGTCTTAACATCACAAAGTATAAGCTTGTTACTTTTGCATTGACTGCATTCCTTGCAGGCTGTGCAGGTGCGCTTTATTCTCATAACTTCTATACGCTCCAGGCTTCTAAGTTCGATTATAACCTGTCTATCCTTATCTTGGTATTCGTTGTTCTGGGCGGTATAGGCAGTATCAGAGGAAGTGTTATCGCAGCTATCGTGCTTGTTCTGCTTCCAGAAATGCTAAGAAGCATAAACAGCTACAGAATGCTTATCTATTCTATCGTCCTTATCGTAATGATGATAATAACCTCAAATGAAAAAACAAAGACTTTTATCAGTGCAAATACTGCTAAGTTCAAGGCTTTGTTCAAGCGTGAAAAAGTAAAGGAGGCTGAGTGATATGGCACTTCTTGAAGTAAAAAACCTCGGCATCTCATTCGGCGGACTCCGTGCAGTTGACGAGTTCAGCATAACAATAGAAAAAGGTCAGCTCTATGGTCTTATTGGGCCGAACGGAGCAGGAAAGACCACTATCTTCAATATGCTCACAGGCGTTTATAAGCCAACAGACGGCACAATCGTTCTTGACGGAAAGAATATTACCGGCAAAAACACTATCGAAATAAACCGTGCAGGCATTGCCCGTACATTCCAGAACATCAGACTTTTTAAGGATATGACGGTGCTTGACAACGTCAAGGTCGCACTTCACAATCATTATAAATACAGCACCTTTACAGGCGTTTTCAGACTTCCAAGATATTTCAAGCTTGAAAAGGCAATGGACGCAAAGGCGCTGGAGCTTCTGAAGGTTTTCGAGCTTGACGATAAGGCGAGTCTGCTTGCTTCTGGACTTCCGTATGGCGATCAGAGAAAGCTTGAGATCGCAAGAGCCCTTGCAACACAGCCGAAGTTGCTGCTTCTTGACGAGCCTGCTGCCGGCATGAATCCAAACGAAACAGCGGAGCTTATGGATACTATCCGCTTTGTAAGAGATAATTTTGATATGACGGTGCTGCTTATCGAGCATGATATGAGCCTTGTTTCAGGTATCTGCGAAAAGCTGTCAGTGCTGAACTTCGGTCAGCTCCTCTGCGAGGGCAAGACAGCGGAAGTGCTTAAAAATCCTGAAGTTATCACCGCATATCTGGGCGAATAAGGGGGTAAGTAAAATGGCAATGTTGGAAATCAATGATCTGCACGTCAATTATGGCATGATAGCCGCTTTGAAAGGTATCTCCTTTGAGGTAAACGAGGGCGAGGTCATTTCCCTTATCGGCGCAAACGGAGCAGGAAAGACCACCACTCTGCACACCCTTACAGGTCTTATCTCTGCAAAATCGGGTTCTATCAAATTCAACGGCGTGGAGCTTACAAAAACTCCTGCCCACAAGATCGTGGAAATGGGTATAGCACACGTTCCTGAGGGAAGAAGAATATTCCAAAACCTCACGGTGCTTGATAACCTTAAGCTTGGAGCATTTACAAGAAAAGATAAGGAGAATATACCGAAGGATATTCAGGATATATACGAGCGTTTCCCTAGACTGGCAGAAAGAAAAAATCAGATAGCAGGTACTCTTTCAGGCGGTGAGCAGCAGATGCTGGCAATGGGCAGGGCGCTTATGTCAAGACCTAAGATAGTTGTAATGGACGAGCCGTCAATGGGTCTGTCACCTATCCTTGTGTCAACCATATTTAAGATAATCGAGGATATCAGAAAGAGCGGCACAACTGTATTGCTTGTTGAGCAGAACGCAAAGAAAGCCCTTGCTATTTCAGACAGAGCTTATGTTCTTGAAACGGGCAAGATAGTTCTGTCAGGCAAGGCGTCTGATCTTATCAATGATGAGTCGGTCAAGAAAGCATATTTAGGTGAATAGGAGTTGAGCTTTATGGCAAGGATCATAACCATTGCAAGGGGCATCGGCAGTGGCGGAAGAACTGTAGGAAAAATGCTGTCAGAGGATATGGGTATAAAATATTATGATAAGGAGCTTATAAAGCTTGCAAGCGACGAAAGCGGCATAAATGAACGCTTTTTCGGGCTTGTTGATGAAAAACTGAAAGGTTCTTTTCTGAGAAAGGGCGGAGTTTACAAGGGTGAGCTTCTTGACCCTGATGATCACGACTTTACTTCTGACAGAAATCTTTTCAATTATCAGGCCAAGATAATAAAGCAGCTTGCAGATAGAGAGCCTGCGGTAATAGTTGGCAGATGTGCTGACTATATCCTCCGTGACAGAAAAGACGTGCTTAAGGTTTTCATATATTCTGATATGGAAACTGCGGTCAAGAATATCGTCGATCTGTATGGTGTTTCTGTAAAAGAGGCTGTCAAGATAATCGAAAAGACAGACAAGGAGAGAAGCGATTATTATCGTCACTACACAGGCAGGGATTGGACAAATGCGAAAAACTACAATCTGTGTCTTGATACCAGCGACATGAGCTATGACAAGTGCGTTGATATCATTAAGGGATATATAAAGCTTCTTGAAGAGTAAGGCATAAAAAAATAAAGCCGCATTGCTTTTTTGCAGTGCGGCTTTTGTGATATATGAGATCAGTTGAATTTTTCTGAAATAGTCCTTGCGGCAAATACTCCTGATGCAGAAGCTTGCGACAGAGAGTGCGTAACGCCTGAGCCGTCGCCAAGGACGTAAAGACCTTTGACAGCAGTTTCAAGGTTCTCGTCAACGTCAACTCTTGAATTGTAGAACTTGACCTCAACGCCGTAAAGAAGCGTGTCGATATTTGCCATACCGGGTGCTATCTTATCCAGAGCGTATATCATTTCGATAATATCGTCAAGCTGTCGCTTTGGGATAACAAGGCTCAGGTCACCCGGAGTAGCTTTGAGAGTAGGGTTAAGGAACGTCTGACCAAAGCGGTGTTCATTTGTACGTCTGCCTGCAACAAGATCACCGAAACGCTGAACAAGCACTCCACCGCCAAGCATATTAGACAGCCTTGCGATAGACTCACCGTATGCGTTTGAGTCCTTGAAAGGCTCAGAGAATGTGTTGGATACCAGCAGAGCGAAGTTTGTGTTCTCAGTTCTCAGCGCAGGGTCAGCATAGCTGTGTCCGTTTACTGTGATGATGCCGTTTGTATTCTCGGTAACTACCTCACCGTATGGGTTCATGCAGAATGTTCTTACAAGGTCGCCGTATTTCTTTGTGCGGTAAACTATCTTGCTTTCGTATACCTTGCTTGTGATATGCTCAAAAACAGCCGCAGGTATCTCAACACGAACGCCGATATCAACTCTGTTTGAACGCCTTTTGATACCAAAGTTGTCGCATATCTCAGATATCCATTTTGAACCGCTTCTGCCTGCCGCAACAACAGCGTTTGAGCAGTGATACTCGTCCTTGTCTGTGATAACAGTGAAGTCGTTCTCCTTGCCTGTTATACCCTGAACACTTTCATAAAATTTTATGTCTATCTTGTCTTTGACAAAGTCATAGATGTTCTGGAGTATCTGCATATTTCTGTCAGTGCCAAGGTGTCTTACCTGAGCGTCAAGGAGGTGGAGGTCATATTTCAGAGCCATTGCCTTGATGTCGGAAGAAGTTGTGGAGTAAAGCTTAGCGCCCTGACCGCCCATTTCAAGGTTTATCTTGTCAACATACTGCATAAGTTCGATAGCCTTTTCCTTGCCGGTAAATGTGTAAAGGTCACCGCCGAAATTGTTTGTGATGTTATATTTGCCGTCCGACATTCCGCCCGCACCGCCGAAGCCGTGCATAATGGAGCATACCTTGCAGTGAATGCAGGACTTAACTTTTTTGCCATCTATAGGACACTTACGCTTGCTGACAGGTCCGCCCTGATCAATAATGCAAACTTTTATGTTTTTGTCAAGCTTGACAAATTCGTATGCCATGAATACGCCGGCTGCACCTGCACCGACAACAACTACGTCATAATTCTGAGCCATAACTATTTCCTTTCAAATCAAAATCCAATTTGTTTTTATCCATAAAACGGGCGGCCGCACCTTTGCAGAAGATAGCCTGAAAGGAGATAACCGCCATATTTTTTTATTTTATATCAAATACGATAGTAGCCAATGTGAAGAATATCAGTGTTGAGCAAGTGTCAACGATAGTGGTGATAAGCGGGGCAGCCATGATAGCAGGGTCAAGATGAAGTTTCTTGGCAGCCATTGGGAGCATACAGGCGATAAGCTTTGAAAGCACAACAGTTGCCATGATAGCCATACTTACCGTGAACGCAAGCTTGTAGCAATCCACAGATGTGTCACCGTGATACACCAGAATTATTCTTATAGCATTGACTATAGCAAGGATAACGCTACAAAGAAGCGCGACTCTGAACTCTTTCCACATGACCTTGAAAAAGTCTTTCATTCTTATCTCACCAAGCGCCATGCCTCTTATAACAAGGGTCGAAGTCTGAGAGCCGCAGTTTCCGCCTGTGCCACTAAGCATTGACAGGAACGATACCAAAACAGGGACAGCCGCAAATGCAGACTGATATTTGTTTACGATAGCACCCGTAAGGGTAGCCGACAGCATAAGTATCAAAAGCCATGCTATTCTGTTTTTTGCATGAGTGAAAACAGAGGTCTTGAAATAGGAATCGTCACTTGGCGCAACGGCAGCCATTTTCGAGAAGTCCTCAGTGGTCTCCTCCTCAATAACGTCCATAGCGTCGTCAAATGTAACGATACCGACCATGCGGTTTTCTCTGTCAACAACAGGCAGAGAAAGAAAGTCATATTTTGAGAACATGGAAGCAACATACTCTTTATCCTCAAGGGTATCAACGGAAATAACGTTGTCCTCCATTATGTCCTCTATTTTATCGTTATCATCAGCAGTTACGATATCAAGCAGTGAAAGCACGCCCACGAGCTTTCTGTTCTCAGTGACATAAAGTGTATTTACAGTTTCCTTGACCATACCAACGTGTCTTATCCAATCCAGTGCTTCCTTGGCGGTGTAGCTTCTGTGAAGATAAACGTACTCGGTGGTCATAATAGAGCCTGCACTGTCTTTAGGATATTTGAGTATCTGATTTATCTGCTTTCTCGTTTCAGCGTCAGCAGACTTGATTATCCTTGCAACAACATTTGCAGGCATTTCCTCGATAATATCTACCGTATCATCAAGATAAAGGTCGTCAACGATCTCCTGAAGCTCCTTATCCGTAAAGGCATTGATAAGCATCATTTGTGTATCGCTGTCCATATAAGCGAAAACGTCAGCCGCAACGTCCTTGTTCAAAAGACGGAACAGCAGCGGAAGTTCGTATTTCTCGACCTCGTGATCGTCATAAAACTGTTGCAAAAGAGCAGCCACATCGGCTTCGTTCATATCCATAAATATTTCACGGATAGCCTTGTAGTTTCTTTTCTTTAACAGCTCCAATACTGTGTTAAACATAATGTTTCCCCCTAACAGCAGCGGTAATAAGCACAACAGTACAAATAATTGTACTTATACCAACTCTGTACAAATATAAGGATCTACCAAAACACAGATCGTCCTATTCAATTAAAATTGATATTTAGATCACAAAAAGGCTGCCACAAACGGGCGAGCCGCTCTGCAATCGAGGGGCGATCGTATTCTGACTGGCGTCGTCCATTTGTACACACTCCTTAAAAATCATGATTTATGTACGTTTTTACTATTCGCACACATAATATTATTATACGCTTACCTTGTTTTTTTGTCAAGAAATTGTTTAATTTAATTTTATGAACGCGCTGTAAATTTGCGAAGTATAATGAATTGCTTTTGACCTCTTGCCAAATGGGGAGAAATAGGGTATAATTACTATATGGATCGAATAATAAACCGAAAGGAATTGATAAAATGAGCGAAATAAGAGATGAAAGCTTGTGGGAAAGCGGTAAAAGAAAGATAGAATGGGTAAGACAGAATATGTCATTGCTCAGAAGCGTTGAGGAAGATTTCAAGAGAGATCAGCCTTTTAAGGGGCTGAAAGTTGCACTTTCTATCCACCTTGAAGCTAAGACCGCTTATCTTTGCAAAGTCCTTGCAGCAGGCGGTGCTGAAATGTACATCACAGGAAGCAATCCGCTGTCTACTCAGGACGATGTTGCGGCAGGTCTTGTGCATGACGGCTTGAACGTTTTTGCATGGCATGGCGCAACTGACGAGGAGTATCACAGACATATATCCGAGGTAGTTAAGGTAGGTCCAAACATTATTATAGATGACGGCGGCGACCTTGTAAACCTTATCCACAATGAATATCCTGAGCTGATACCGAACGTTATCGGTGGTTGTGAGGAAACTACTACGGGCATTATCCGTCTTATTGCAATGAACAAGGACGGTCAACTCAAATTCCCTATGATGCTTGTAAACAATGCAAAGTGCAAGTATCTTTTTGATAACAGATACGGCACAGGTCAGTCTGTATGGGACGGAATAAACAGAACAACTAACCTTATCGTTGCAGGCAAGAACGTTGTTGTTGCAGGCTACGGCTGGTGTGGCAAGGGTGTTGCAATGAGAGCAAAGGGTCTTGGTGCAAGCGTTATCGTCTGCGAAGTCGACCCAATAAAGGCTATGGAGGCTGTTATGGACGGCTTCAAGGTAATGAAAATGGTTGACGCCGCTAAGGTGGGCGACTTCTTCGTTACTGTAACAGGCTGTAAGGACGTTATTACTGAGAAAGCTTTCATGAACATGAAAGATGGTGCTATACTCTGTAACGCAGGTCACTTTGATTGCGAGGTAGACGTGGCTGGACTTAAAAAGCTGTCTGTTGAAAGCAAGCTTGCAAGAAACAATATTGACGGTTATAAGCTTCCAAACGGTAATTGGTTGTATGTTATCGGCGAGGGCAGACTTGTAAACCTTGCCGCAGGCGACGGTCACCCTGCTGAGATAATGGATATGTCTTTTGCTATCCAAGCCCTTTCTGCGGCTTATCTTGTTAAAAACAAAGACAAGCTTACAGACAAGATAGTTTATGTTCCTGATGAGATAGATAAGGAAGTTGCAAACAGAAAGCTTAAATTCTGGAAGCTTGAGATAGATAAGCTTACACCTGAGCAGGAGAAATATCTTAACAGCTGGCAGGTATAAAATATCATATTAGTACAATAAAACGGACAGCTTGGGTTGTCCGTTTTTTGTATCTTGAAATTGCCATAAATTTATTTTGTCTTCAAGGTTTTAAATCACTGATTTCTGTACATTTTAATATTAGGGCGATAAAAAACAGGGCGGTGAGAATGTGGCGGCAAAGATGTATAAGATACTTACGCTTTTTTCAGTGGGTGCAATATGCTATGGCTTTATGGAAATACTTAACAGGGGATATTCTCATATCACAATGGGGGTGCTTGGGGGAACTTCAATGCTGGTTATCCATATCATGAATGGCGAGCGCAGGCGAGGAGTGAGCCTGCTGTCTGTGCTTGCAGTGTCGGCAGCATTTATCACTGCCATAGAATTTCTTGCAGGGGAGTATCTCAACCGCTATCTCGGCATGGGCATATGGAGCTATGAGGAAGTGCCGCTGAATTTTGACGGACAGATATGCCTGCCATTTGCTTTTGTGTGGTTTGGGTTATCCTATATTGGTGTGCTTGCGGATAATTTTATACGCAGACATATTTTCAAGGAATATCCCGTCATTGTTAAACGAGGGAAAGAAAAAATACCTGCGGCGGTTGGATAAGAGTACAATTATTTGTATTTCTCAGTATGTAAAAATGTAATTAACTGGCGACCTCAGGTCGCCCCTACGCAAAATTGTAAATATAGGGGACGGCGACACGCTTACATTCGCCCGTCATTCACCAACGCATATAAAAACAAATGGACTGTCTATCCAATGATAAACAGTCCGTATTTTTGTACATATCAATCTTTTGTGTACCACTTTTTCAGCACTTCTTCGCCAAGCTTGCCGTAAACTGTGAAGTCACGGTTTTCTTTGGATTTCTCTATTGGTGGCAGGATAGCTTTCCAATCCCACCAGAAATAGCCGCAGAACCAATCCAGATCCCAAGTTGCTTCCATTGCAGTGTCGTAGAAATCTGCCTGTTCCTGTTCGTCAAGGGGCTTGTCAAGTCTGTCATGGAAATCCCAAGGGTACTGCGTGCAGCCCTCCTCGTTTCGCACACCTATCTCAGCGAACATTATAGGCTTGTTGAAATGCTTGTGAGCCTTTTCAAGAGAGCCGACAACTTCGCTCCAGCGACTGAGCATATGTTCTTTGTCCCTGTTCACACCGTCTGTAACAGGGTAGTAGCCTGAGATGCCAATGATATCCACGTCGCTGAGCCAATCGAAACGCTGTTCGTCGCCGTGATTGATGTTGTGCATAACGATACCGCTGTAGACCTCTCTCACCTGTGCGATAAGCTTTCTGCATCTGTCAGACTGCTTGTCCATTCCTGCCATTTCACAGCCTGTGCAGAGCATTTCACAGCCAAGCTTTTCTGCAAGCTTTGCATAATGAAGCATGAAAGCTGTGTATGACTTGAACCACTTGTCCCAATATTCAGGGTTCTCAGGCGGGAAGTCTATCCTTGCACGCCATGAGCGGTCAAGGCAATCCACCATAGGCTTAAGGCAGACTTTAAGTCCCAGTGACTTTGCTTTTTTTATAGCGAAGGCAATGTCCTCGTCAGATTGTGTTCTCTCATAATCACTGAAAACTCTTGTGCTCGCAAAGCTCTCCTGCAATGCGTTTACAGGGATACATATCCAGTTCAAGCCGTTTGAAGCAAGCCTTTCCATTGACTTTTCTGCCGCTTCCGTCTGAAAATCACCTCTCTTGGAGAAAAATCCCCAAGTATATCCTTTGCAGAAAATATCTTTATTCATGTATCAAAAACCTCTCTTTTTCGTAAATGTCCTGATAGAAAAGCCACAGGTAAGCTCAAGCCTGTTCACCTTTTTAAGCTTCTCCACCGCCTCGGCAGATGTTTTGTAGTAATACGGAGTCATTGTAAAAAGATTGAAAATATCCTCCTGACTTTCAAGCACCACAGGGTATTCAAAAATCATCTCCTCTGACTCGTCAAATTTATTAAGTCCGTATACATTGGGCTTGTTTTCGTAAGGCTTCTCATAAAGCACTTCTTTAAGCTCAAACAGATGTCTTGGGGATGGAGAAACTACCACAAGCTTTCCGCCGTCTTTCAGCACCCTTGCGTATTCGTCATTTGAAACAGGTGCAAATGTGCATACGATAAGGTCTGCAAATTTGTCTATAAACGGAAGCTGAAATGACGATGCCACTGCAAATTTGCAATTTGTGATATTTTCGCAATGTATCCTCGTCATGCAGTGGGCAACTGCCGCCTTTGATATGTCAATGCCGTAAAACTTCGCCTTTGGCAGTGCCTTGGCATAGTTAACAGTGTAAAAGCCCTCACCGCAGCCACTGTCTATAATATAAGGCTGTTTCACATTTTCAAGCAGACTGCCCATTACCTCAGCCGTTTTCTTCGCAAGGGGCAGATAATAGTCACGGTCGAGGAAATCCGTTCTCGCCTTTACCATTTCCGCATTATCCCCTGCGTTCTTAGGGTTTCTGCCCTTTGTGGTAAGCAGATTTACATATCCTTTTCTCGCAATATCAAAGCTGTGACCGTTCTGACAGTGCCATACGTTGTCAAGCTTTCTGAGCCGTTTTTTGCATATCGGACAAACATACATATAAATCACCCTGAACATTATAGCATTTCCCTCTGCTTTTAGCAATGGATATTTTATTAATAAAAAAGTGCTTGACAATCGTCGTGTTATGCTTTATAATATCAATATATGCAAAATGCGGTGACGGAATTATCCGAAACAGTGTCGGTAAAGAGAAAAGGCGGTGGGTGAAAGCCTTTGCGGCAAGTTCGGTGGCTAACCTGAGCGGTGCTGAAAACAGCAACGTATGCTCTGCGTTAAAGGGCTTCGAGTGGTCGGGCGATGAGTTCGGCAATTTGGGTGGTAACACGGAACTGTCGGTTTCGTCCCATGTTTAGGGACGAGCCGTTTTTTTATTTTGCGAATAATTTCATTTGGAAGGATCTGAATTTATGGAATGGACAGGACTTAATGAACTGCGTGAATCTTATCTGAAATTTTTTGAGAGCAAGGGCTGCTTGAGACACAAGAGCTACCCTCTCGTACCTCAGAACGATAACAGCCTGCTGCTTATCGTTGCAGGTATGGCGCCTCTGAAGCCTTACTTCACAGGTCAGGAAACACCTCCGAGAACAAGAATGACAACTTGTCAGAAGTGTATCAGAACCGGCGATATCGAAAACGTTGGTAAGACAGCAAGACATGGCACATATTTTGAAATGCTTGGTAACTTCTCATTCGGCGATTACTTCAAGAAGGAAGCCATTGCATGGGCTTGGGAGTATGTTACACAGGTACTCAAACTGCCTAAGGACAGACTTTATATCTCTGTTTATGAGGACGATGACGAGGCTGAGAAGATATGGCATGAGGACGCTGGCGTTCCAATGGATCATATCGTAAGAATGGGCAAGGAAGACAACTTCTGGGAGGCTGGAACAGACGGCCCTTGCGGTCCATGCTCTGAGATATATTTTGACAGAGGAGAGAAATATGGTTGTGGCAAGCCTGATTGTAAGGTCGGCTGCGACTGCGACAGATACATGGAGTTCTGGAACCTTGTATTCACACAGTTTGAAAGACATGAGGACGGCACTTATACTCCACTTAAGCAGAAAAATATCGACACAGGTATGGGCCTTGAAAGACTTGCTTCTATCATGCAGGACGTTGACTCTATCTTTGACGTTGATACAGTAAAGGCTATCAGAGATCATGTTTGTAAGATAGCAGGCTGTGAGTACGGCAAGGAGTACAAAAAGGACGTTTCTATCAGAGTTATCACAGACCATATCCGTTCTGTAACATTCATGGCATCAGACGGAATTTTGCCGTCAAACGAGGGCAGAGGATACGTTATGAGACGTTTGCTGAGAAGAGCCGTTCGTCACGGAAAGCTTCTCGGCATAAACGGACTTTTCCTCAAAGACCTTGTAAAAACTGTTGTTGACTGCAACAAGTGTGAGTATAACGAGCTTGAAGAAAAGTATGACTATATCGTAAAGGTGCTCACAACTGAGGAGCAGAACTTCAATGCCACTATCGACAGAGGTATGAAGATACTTGACGATCTTATCGCACAGATGCAGAAAGACGGCAAGACGGAGCTTGACGGCGAGAGCTGCTTCAAGCTTTCCGACACATACGGTTTCCCTATCGACCTTACAAGAGAGATCCTTGAAGAAAAGGGCATGACCTGTGATGAGGAGGGCTTTGCTGAGTGCTATGCAAAGCAGAGAGAAACAGCCAAGAACGCTCATGCTGCAACAAAGTATATGGGTGCAGACGAAACTGTTTTCCATAAGATAGACAAGGATTTCCACACAGAGTTCATCGGCTATGACAAGCTCGAGGGCGACAGCGAGATATCATTCATCACAACTGATGATGAGCTTATCGAAAACGCAAAGGCTGGCGATGAAGTATATATCGTATCTTCACAGACGCCATTCTATGCAGAGAGCGGCGGACAGGTGGGCGATATAGGTACTATCGTTACAGAAAGCGGTAAGTGCAGAGTCGTTGACACACAGAAGGTCGTTGCAGGCAAGTTCGCTCATAAGGCAGTTGTTGAAGAGGGCGAGATAGCTGTAGGTCAGAAGGCTCACTTCACTGTTGACAGAAAGACACGTTATGCTGTTATGAGAAACCATAGCTGCGCACATCTGCTTCAGGCTGCACTGAGAAAAGTTCTCGGTGAACACGTTCATCAGGCAGGTCAGCTCGTTGATGCCCACAGACTTAGATTTGACTTCTCTCACTTCAACGCAATGACGGCAGAGGAGAAGCTCAAGGTCGAAGCACTTGTAAACAAGTATATCCTTGAAGCTCTTGATATAAAAATGGAAGAAATGCCTATCGCAGAAGCTCAGAAGCTTGGCGCTATGGCTCTGTTCGGTGAGAAATACGGCGAAACTGTAAGGGTAGTAACAATGGGTGACGGTGACGAAACAGCTTCTATCGAGTTCTGTGGCGGTACACATCTTGACAATACTTCAAGAATAGGTCTGTTCAAGATAATCTCCGAAAGCTCTGTAGCTTCAGGCGTAAGACGTATCGAAGCCGTAACAGGCAGAGGCGTTCTGGAGCTTGTTGAGGAAAGAGCCGCAACTATCCAGCAGGCGGCTGAAAGCCTTAAGCTTGCAAATCCACTGGACATCGTAAAGAGATGCCACACTATCATGCAGGAAGTCAAGGATCTTGAAAAGGAAAGAGACGCTTTGCAGGCAGAGATAACAAATCTCAAAACAAAGTCACTGTTCGATAATCCATATGAGGTAAACGGCGTTAAGGTAGTTACTGCAATGCTCACAAATACAAGACCTGATATGCTCAGAAAAATGGGCGACGAGCTTAAAGCAAGAGAAGCTGACGCAGTTGCAGTTGTTGCAGGCGTTGACGGTGAAAAGGCAAACCTTGTTGTAGTTTGTGGCAAGAACGCTGTTGCAAAGGGTGCACACGCAGGCAAGATAGCAGGCAAGGTAGCCGCACTCACAGGCGGCAAGGGCGGCGGACGTCCTGACTCTGCTATGGCTGGTATCGGCGACAGATTCAAGATCGACGAGGCACTTGACAAGGTAAACGAAATAGTTGGAGAATTTGTAAAATAATATGGGCAAAGGCTGTGCAAAATGCTGTGCAGCCTACCCCTTTTTGAAAGGCGGAGAGATAAATGGAAGATTGTCTTTTTTGTAAAATTATTTCCGGGGAAATACCTTCAAAGAAAATATACGAGGACGAGCTGACATACGTTTTTGAGGACATTGCTCCTACAGCTCCGATTCATTATCTTGTTATCCCTAAGCAGCATATTTCAAAGCTTGATGAGATAACACCTGAGAACAGTGCAGTTATCGCACATATCTATGAAGTTATCGCAAAGCTTGCCAAAGACCTCGACCTTAAGGACGGTTTCAGAGTTGTTTCCAACTGCGGCGAGCAGGCAGGACAGAGTGTTTTCCACATTCATTTTCATCTTCTTGCAGGCAGACCACTTGCTTGGCCAGCCGGTTAAAGAAATCAAACGGGCGGGTAAATTTCTTATCCGCCCTTAGTTTTAAGGGGGACGGCGGCAATGGTGAGAAAAAGCTGTTATATCGGCTTTTCGTATTTTGCAGGACTTTTTCTCTGTACCATTGGCTGGGGCAGGAACAACGCAGTTTTTGCACTTGCGTCAGCGTGTGTAGCCATTACAGCCTTTGCGCTTTTTAAGAGATACCGAAAGCATATAGCTCTCTGCTTTGTTTCGTTCCTGATAGCGGTGGGAGTCAATACCGCTTATACTCACATTTTCTATGATAGATTGACAGCTTTAGACGGAAAGACCGTCACAGTTAAAGGCGAGATAACCGACATAAGCTATATAGGCTCTGACACCTGTCGACTAAGTGTCAATGGTACCGTTGGGGGAGTAAAAGGCAGGCTGACCTTTTATGCAGATGACATTGAATATGATTACTATGACAATATCGTGGCGACAGTAAAGGTCAGCAGGATAAAAGACAGCATCAATTTCAAATCAGAGCAGTATGACCGGCCTAAAGGTGTGTTCATGCAAGGTTCAACGGCTGAAAACATCAAGATAACAGGCGGCGGAAACACCATTTTACGCAGTATAATGCACTATCGTGACAAGATGTTCATGTTGATAAACGATATCATAGGCGGAGATGAGGGCGGTTTTGCCGTTGCAATGCTCTGCGGAGATAAAACTGAGCTTTCAAAGCAAACGAAGCTCACGGTCTATCGTAGTGGCATAGGTCATATATTTTCCGTGTCGGGAACTCATGTGGTCATAATAAGTGCCATGATAGGCTGGCTCATGCAGAAACTAAGCAAGGATAAGCGTGTGATATTTGCCGTCCAAACTGTGGCAATGTGGGCGTTTGCGGTCTTTGCAGGATTTTCAGTATCCGTTGTGAGGGCGGCTGTTATGCTGACCTTGGTCACTGCCGCACCGCTCCTTTACCGCAGACCAGACCCAGCAAATACTCTCTGCCTTTGCGCTGTTGTAATACTCACTCTTTCGCCCTATGCGGCGGCGGACTGCTCATTCCTGCTGTCATTCACAGCTGCGTTTGTTATAAGCGTTGTATGCCCGAAAGCAGCGGCACTTGTAAAGGGCGAAGGCATTTTGTACAGCCTTGAACGGCAGGCAGTAAATGCGGTGACTATACTTCTTTGCACAATGCCTGTTCAGCTAATGTTTTTCAGTGAGATATCTCTTGTTGCACCACTATCAAATATCCTGCTGGTGCCTGTCTGTACCCTTGCTCTGGGTCTGACGGTAATAACTGCGGTAACAGGCGGTGCGGCAATAATAGCCTATCCTGTGCTGACGGTGGTAAAGTATCTTCTGAAAGTCGTTCTGTTCCTTGCTGAGCTGTTTTCAAAATTCAGCTTTGCCTATCTTCCTCGTGGAGTAAGACCACTTGGTATTGTAATGCTCGTTACCTGCCTTGTGCCTGTGGCGGTCATGTTTCTGAGAAAGTCAGTAAAGCTTGGGGCTTTTTGCACTGCTCTAATGCTTGTATGTTGGACAGCGGTGTATAATTTTTCTCTTGCTTTTGGAGGCTCGGTAAAGATAGTTGTAATGCCAAAAGGAAATGCAGTGCAGGCTGTGCTGTATGATAAAACAAAAGGTATGGTTTTCGATATCGGCAGTAAGGGCAAGCTCAACAGCGGCATGGAAAGCTTTTTGGAGCTTTACGGCATAAAAGAGCTAAAAGGTGCATTTATAGAAAGCGAACAGTATTACACTATAACGAAATATAACGAGCAGATGACTATACGACCTGACAGATTTTATATAAATGGCGAGCCTGATAATGACAGCGAACTGCCGTTCATGACAGGCGCACAGCTTGATTGGAATGGTGTTAAGGTAGAAGCACTGGAGGACGGCTATAAAATTACCACCGAGGGCTGTGTGCTCACTATAGAAAAAGGTTCTGTTACCATAAACGGCAGAAACCTTGACACAACAGATGAAGAATACCCATTGATGATAGATATGAAAAATTCGCAGATAAGGAGGACGGACTATGGCTTTGCTTACGGCTTCGGCTCTTGGTAAAACGATAAGAGAGAATGATATCGACAGCCTTTATTATTTTTACGGACATGATACAGCGGCACTTGAAAGCTTTACAAAAAGGCTTGTGAACAAGCTTTGCCCTGCTGATGCTCAGGTCATGAACTTTCATAAGCTTGACGGCAAAAATCTTGATTTTCCAATGCTTACAGACGCTTGCGAAGCTCTGCCTTTTATGGCTGAACGTGTGGTGGTGACTATAAACGACCTTAATATAGACGCTGTGACTAAGGACGATCTGGACGACCTGAAAAAGATTCTAGGCTCTCTTGGCGAAACCACCACAGTGATAATCTATGCCACTGGAGTTGACCTTTTCAAGAACAAAAAGTATCTTACAGACAAAAACAAGCGCTTTGCAGATTTCTGCGAAAAGCACGGCACTGTCTGCAACTTTGAATACAAAAGGGCTTCCGACCTTGGAAAGTCTATATCCACCTATCTTGCAAAAAGCGGCTGTACCATAACAAAAAGCAACGCAGAGTATCTTGCAAACCTCTGTTTGTGCGACACTGCATTTATCAGCAAGGAGCTTGAAAAGCTTTCGGCTTATGCAGAGGGCAGGGAGGTAACAAGAGAGGATATCGACTTGCTTTGTATCAGGCGTATCGAGTCGGACGGATATTCTCTTGCAATAAATATCCTCAGAGGCAATGCGGCAATGGTCTTCACACGTTTGCGTGAACTCGATGTGCAGAATTATGAACCATATGCTATAATAGGAATAATCGGCTTTTCCCTTGCGGATATCTATAGGGCGAAGCTTGCACGTTCCTCTGGCAGGAGCGTTGCAGACGTGGCTAAAGATTTTTCCTATGCGAAAAACAGAGAGTTTGCAGTAAAAAACGCCTATTCCGAGTGCGGAAATATCTCGGCGGAGCGTATAAGAAAAACGCTTGAGATACTTTCTGAAACTGACCTTATGCTCAAAACAAGGTCACGGGGAAAAGACGGAGATATGCTCACCCTCGAGCAGGGGCTTGCAAGGTCAATGGCGTTAAGGTGTTAGTAAATGGAAAAACTTAAAATATCAAGGGCAATAATCGTTGAGGGAAAATATGATAAGATAAAGCTTTCGTCCATAGTTGACGGCGTTATAATTGTCACTAACGGCTTTCGTATCTATAAAGACCCTGACAAGGCAGCGCTTATAAGATACTATGCTCAGCATGGCGGAATAGCAATTCTTACAGACTCTGACACAGCAGGCTTTCGTATAAGAGGGCATATAAAGGGTATCGTCCCCAAAGGCGATATCGTGAACGTGTATGTTCCTGAGATATTCGGCAAAGAAAAGCGCAAAACAGAGCCGTCAAAAGAGGGCTTGTTGGGGGTCGAGGGCGTTCCTGCGGATATTATCAGGGAAGCCTTTGAAAAAGCAGGCATTATAGGCGAAAATGTCGCAGACAGAGAACTCATGACCAAGCTTGACTTTTATGAGCTAGGTCTAAGCGGCAGACCTGACAGCAGCAGGCTCAGACAACTTGTGTGCGAAAAGCTGTCGCTGCCAAAAAAGCTCACTGCAAATGCACTGCTTGAAGTGGTGAACACAATGCTCGACAAAGAAAGCTTGCAAGCACTCATAGAGAATTTGACCTCAGAAAACAATAAAGACAAGGAGAATAGCGTTGGTTAGTCTTGAATTTTTATATTTCTTTCTTCCTGTTTTTATGGGAGTATACGCTTTGTCAGGGGTGCGTTTCAGAAAAGCCGTGTTCCTGCTTGGAACAGTTGTGCTGTGTCTGTGGGTGTCCACATGGGGGATAATACCAATGGCGGTGTGTGCTGTTGTATCATACTTTTGCGGCAGGCTTATCCACCGCTTTGCAGACAAAAAAGGACTTAAAAGGCTATGGCTCATATTATCGGTGGTAGTAAATATGGCAGTGCTTCTTGTATTCATAAGAAGCGGTCACAGCAGCTATGATGTGACGTCTATATTCACAGGCAAAGGCGCAATGCTAAAGCTTTTCCCTGTGTGGGGAGCGGGCGTTTTCACTCTCCATGGCATCTCCTACTGCATGGATATTTATAGGAAAGAAATAGAGCCTGAGAAGAATTTTCTTTTGGTATCTCAATATATATGCTTTTTTCCATGCTTTAGCTGTGGACCGATACTCAGATTTTCGGATATGAGCGAACAGCTTAGAAAACCTGTCATAACCTCTGGAAAGCTTGCAGAGGGCATAAAGCTTATGCTTATAGGCTTTGCGGAGAAGCTTTTTCTGTCGGATCCTATGTACGAGATGTGGCAGCACATAAGGGTAGTAAGTGCAGATTCGCTCTTCGCCGCTTGTGCATGGCTTGGGATAATAGCTTTCTCCTTTGCGTTCTACTATGAGCTTAGAGCTTATTCGCATATTGCACAGGGTATTGGTTCAATGCTCGGCTTTGAACTTCCTGATAACTTTGATCTGCCGTTTATGTCAGCAGGCTTCAATGAGCTTATAAAACGATTTGCCTGCACCTTTTATAGTTGGGTGAGAGATTATTTCTACAGACCTGTATGTAGAAATAAAGACAGCGTTTGCCTTTGGGCATTGATACTGTCTGTGCTTGCAGGCTCGGTTTGGTATGGCTACGGCAGACACACAATGCTGTGGGCAGCGTTTATTTGTGTTATGCTTGGCATAGAATATCTCTTGAAAAATATTCTTGCGGCTGTGCCGACAGGAGTAAGATGTGCGGTGATGAATGTTCTGTTTCTTATAGGTCTGCCGTTTCTTGCGATAGACAGCCTGCCTTCAGCCTGCGGATATGTTGCCGCAATGCTCGGCGGTGGAAGCTTTGCAGGAGATGTTCTTGCATCGTATGTGATAAAAACAGGAGTTGTGATGTATCTTATCTGCGGCTTTTTTGCAACAGGTATTGGCAGATATCTCAAACGCAGGATAATGCAGCTCAATACTAATATAGTTTACATAATCGAGCCAATGCTCACTATAGGATTTCTGCTTATCAGTACAGCGTTTCTTGTGGGCGGAGGTAATTCGTCTATGAATTTGTTTGTGAGATAAAATGGGAGGAGTGAACATTAATGAAAAAGGCTGCTGATTATATCGCAGTAAGCGCATTTTTTGTAATAGTCATAATGTTTGCGGCATATACTCTCGTGATGGGCAGACATGGATCTGAAAGCGAAAAGGCAGGCAGTTCAGATATAAGACATAACGTTCAGACCTATGTTAGCAATAATTTTCCTCTAAGCTCAAATTGGAAGTCGCTCAGAACGACCATGTTTGTGATGACTGGTAAGAAAAATTTTGATAATATCTATATCCTTAAAAATCGTCTTGTAGAGATCACAGATTTTGATAAGGACAGACTTGATAAAAATATCTCGCAGATAAATGATTTTTCAGAAAACACAGATACACCTGTATATGTTATGTTAGCTCCGACTGCCGCAGGTATCTATTCTGCTAAGCTGCCTGCTTATACTTCAAACACAGACCAGCGTGAAATGATAGATAATATCTATTATGACCTAGACAGCAGGATAGACACCATAGATACGTTTTTTCCTATGTATTCTGCAAGAAATAATTACGTTTACTATCGTACGGATAGAAAGTGGACTTCCTTCGGGGCGTATTTTGCCTATGCAGACGGCATAAAAGAGCTGGGTTTTGAGCCGGTCGTTCTGTCCAATTACGATCAAGAATATACCTCAAATTCTTATTATGGGGGACTTTACAGTGAACTTTGCTATAACAGCATAGGCGCAGACAGAGTGAACATCTTCCGTTCAAAGTATAAGACCACTGTGGATTCTGTGGAGCTTTACAGAGAAGATCAGGTGCTTACCTCAAAATCTGTTTATTTTAGATCTGCACTGAAAACAGCAGATAAAACGGCTATCTTCCTGCAAGGTGACAACTTTACTAAGGCAACGGTCAAGACAACTGCAGAGGACGCACCAAAGCTTCTTATCATCAAAGGAAGCTATGCCAATACCCTTGTGCCGTTTCTTACCCCACACTACAGCGAGATAACCTTGGTAGACCCTGACAAGCTCAAAGAGGAGGGCAAGACCCTTTCTGACGTGGCAGATACGAGTGCATATGACCAGATATTATTTATGTATGACTGCGACCAGTTTGCAGATGAAACAAATTTTGACCTGCTCAAATAATATGGGCTATGTACTTGAAAAAATGGAACAGATGTGATATAATAAAGAAAATGCCGTACAAGGAATGTGCGGCATAATGTATGTCTGAATATTTGAGAGGGTGTTTGATGTGAGTGAGCAAAAAAACAGACTTGATCTTATTGATCTTAATGACTATCCCGTATCTTGGTGGCTGAAACTTCTTGATCTCGGTCATAAGATAGTTCAGGATCCTGCCGCCTACAGCGAGGCTTGCAAGGGCAAGATAATGGGTACTCTTTTCTATGAGCCGTCAACAAGAACGCAGATGTCTTTCCAGACCGCTATGCTCCGCCTTGGGGGAACGATAATAGGCTTTGACAATCCTGCCACTTCTTCCGTTGCAAAGGGAGAGAATATCAAGGATACCACAAAGATAGTTTCCGGCTATGCCGATATCATGGTAATGCGTCACCCTACCGCTGGATCGGTAAAGGCTGCGGCACTCACTGCTGATTGCCCTGTTATCAACGCAGGCGACGGTGGACACCTCCACCCAACACAGACACTTACAGACCTGCTTACACTTAGAGAAGAAAAGGGCAGACTTGATAACCTGACCATAGGCTTCTGCGGTGACCTTAAAAACGGCAGAACAGTCCATTCCCTTATTAAAGCAATGGTATGTTTTCCAAACAATAAGTTCATATTAGTTTCAACTTCTGAGCTTGCTTTGCCTGTGTATGTAAAGGATATCCTTGAAGCGGCAGGCATGGAGTACAAAGAAGTTACCGACCTTGAAGAGGTTATCGGTGAGCTTGACGTGCTATATATGACAAGAATACAAAAAGAGCGTTTTGCTTCTGAGGAGGAGTATCAGACTCAGAGCGGAAATTACATACTCGATACAAGAAAGCTTTCAATGGGAAAGCCTGACCTTATCGTGCTTCACCCTCTGCCAAGAGTCAATGAGATAGCTATCGAGGTGGACGACGACCCGAGAGCAATGTATTTCAAGCAGGCAAAATACGGTATGTATATCAGAATGGCACTTATACTTACAGTTATAAACGGCGATGGTGCTTCGCAGCCGCTTATGAAGGGCAGAGTGCATAAGCACATTGATTGTTCAAATCCTAACTGTATCACTCACCACGAAAAGTATCTGCCACATTGGTTCAAAGGCGACGGCACAACGCTTGTTTGCGAATATTGTGACGAGAGAACATTGGTGGAATAAAATAAGAGCTTAATGGGGGGTAAACAAAGGCTGTGTCAGTCTTTGCTTGCCCTTTTTTATTGTGCAGATAGCGTATATTAATAGCCTTGTGATATGCAAAATCGTTAAAAGTAACGAAATTCTTACAATGTGGTAACAAACAGTCTTGAAATAACGTTGAGCGTGTGGTATAATTAAAATGGATAAATTTTTTACAGGAGCTTTGATCTAATGAATACACTTTCAGATGAGGAGTTTGAACAGATCTACGGACGAAAGCCTGTCAGAAGGGTGAAAAAGAAAAAAATATACTGGAACAGAATTATTATTGCATTGATAATACTTATCGGCATTGTGACTGGTCTGGTAAAGCTGACAGCCTTGGTAGTATCAAAGATCAAAGGAGACGATACGCAAAAAACAAACAAGGTATTGAATAATACATCTTCTGTCGCTGTGAAGGAGGACGCTTCTTCTGCTGAGGATAAAAAAGACGAGCCTGCGAAGTATTCAAATATGGACTTTACAGTGTGTGTTGACGCAGGCCACGGTGATTATGACGGCGGCACAACTGACGCCTCAGGCACAAGATATGAAAAAGACGATAACTTAAAGGTCGCACTTGAGGTGCAGAAATATCTCGAAAAATACGGCGTCAATGTGGTGATGATAAGAGATGACGACTCTTTCCTTGAGCTTGACGAAAGATGTGCAAAGGCAAATAACGCCAAGGCTGATATGTATGTTTCACTTCACCGAAACAGCTATGACGGTGATATTTCGGGCGTTGAGGTCTGGGTGAACAATTCTGAGCCTGAATATGACACAAAGCTTGCACAGAATATACTTGATGGTCTTGAAAAGGTAGGTATATCTGAAAATAGAGGAGTACAGTATGGCTACGTTGGCAATTCCGGTGTAAACTACTACATAAATGCTGACACTGTTATGCCAAGCTGTCTTGTGGAGCTTGGATTTATAACCGAGGATATCGACAATAAGCTTTTTGACGAACACCTTACCGAGTATGGACAAGCTATTGCTGATGGTATAGTTCAGACAGCTGTTGATGTTGGTCTTGTTGATGAAAGTGGCAAAAGACTTATGTCTGAGCAGCTTATCTCACCTGAGAAGCCTGTGAACAATAAGGATTCTTCATCTGCGGCTGACGCTATGACAACGCCGATGGAGACGGATTCTTCTGCTGACGTTTATAATACTCAGGAAAACGAGTGGTATTGATAACAAAAAATAAAAGCGAACACAGTTCGTTTCTGCTAATGCAGAGAAACCGTGTTCGCCTTTTTGTTGCTAAAGCTCTTTTCTGATGAGTTTGAATTTCTCAAATTCTTTCGTCAGGTCTGTCAGAACGTTTTCAAGACCCTTTTCAGAGTATTCTTCGTGATATTCTGCCACAAAGTCTGTTACCTCCGTGACGCATTTTGTGCCGTACCATACTCTGACATAAAGCTCTTTTTCATCGCCGAGAATAGGGTCTATGCGGTAGCTGAAATTGGTGTAATTGCTGCCGGACCAGGTGTTTTTTTCTTCAAAATAGTGAAATGTGGGTATATCAAAATAACCATGGAGCATTGCGTATTTTCCTTTCAAAAATCATTCGTTTATGTTATTATAGCATATCACTGTCCCTTTTTCAAGCATTTAGTCTGCTTCTTAATTAAATTAGCCTAAAAAACGTTTACAATTTTGTTAGGAATGTATATTGGAGAATTGTTCAAAATATGTTATAATTGATAATGGTATGACTATTTCAGCGGTATGCTGTCGCAGAAAGGATAAGATCTATGAGCATTACAATAAAAGATGTTGCCAAGGAAGCCGGTGTTTCAGTGGCGACAGTGTCAAGGGTTCTCAACGGAAGCTGTAACGTATCAGATGAGTCAACAAAAAAAGTCAATGAAACTATTGCAAGGCTCAACTATTCTCCGAATTTTCTGGGAAGAAATCTTAGAAAGTGCGAAACGAATGTTATTCTTGTAATTATGCCGACCTCTGAACATTCCCTTTATTCAAAGATAGTCATGGGTATGCAGGATTATGCAGGACAAGTTGGTTACGATATCATAACTGCAGTTTCCTATTCAACCTCGACCGCTGAAACAAGGCAGATGAATATGCTTTTTAACAGAACTGTTGACGGTGTTATCCTTCTTGGCACTCAGTATGACGCAGCTTCGCTTAATAAGCTCGCAGAGAATTATAACGTTGCTCTGTGCTGTGAGGGCGTGGAGGGCGCAAATGTGCTTACTGTCGCTGTTGACGATGAACAGGCTGCGTTTGACGCTGTCGCTGCTCTTATCAAAAAGGGTCATAAAAGGATAGGTTTTATCGGAACGAACTCTGCGGCTATCTCCTCCACTGCAAGAGAGAACGGCTATATAAGAGCATTAAAAGAATATGGCATAGAGATAAAGAATGAATATATCTATAAAGAGTCCTATGACTATGACTGCGGAGGCAGAGCGTTTGAATATTTCAATGCACTTGCTGAGAAGCCTACGGCGATTTTCGCTGTGTCAGACTTGCTTGCTATCTCTGCAATGCACAAGGCAATAGATATGGGCATTGATGTGGGCAAAGATGTCGCCATAATGGGATTTGACAATATATCCATGTGTGAGTGGATAATCCCTACACTTTCAACGGTTGAACAGCCTTGCTCAAAAATGGGCGAGCTTGTTGTGGCAAAGCTTATTGAGAACATGAATAAGACTACTAAGGATAATCATTATTATACTGTTGACCACAGGATAATTCTAAGAGAGTCCACGGGCGACTAATTACTTTCGTAAAAATAGATAGGGGAGAAATAAGGCAGTTTTTCCGTAAAAACTGCCTATTTTCTGTAAGAAAGGATTTTTTAGGGCATGGAGAAATTTACAAAAATACTTGAAACGATAGATGGCTATGTCTGGGGCATACCGCTTATCGTACTCATTATGGCTGTGGGAATATACCTCACCTTTAGGCTAAGGCTTCTTCAGATATTCCACCTGCCAAAGGCTTTGAAATTTATGTTTCAGAACGAAAATGGTGGCAAAGGCGAGATATCGAGCTTTGCAGCACTATGCACCGCACTTTCAGCAACCATAGGTACGGGAAATATCGTAGGTGTTGCAACAGCCATTGGTGTGCTTTCAGGCGGACCTGGAGCGCTCCTCTGGATGTGGATAGCTGCTCTCCTTGGTATGGCAACAAAATTTTCCGAGGGCTTTCTTGCTATCAAATACCGACGTATGGACGCTGACGGACACGTTTGCGGCGGACCATTCTATTACATAGAATACGGCATGGGTAAGAAGTGGAAGTGGCTTGCAAAGGTATTTGCGTTCTTTGGCGCTTGCGTTGGCCTTTTTGGTATCGGTACTTTTTCTCAGGTGAATGGTATCTCATCGGCAGTTCAGGCTTTCTTTGATCCTAAAAAGGAACATACAGTGAATATTTTTGGCGCTGACTATACATGGGCTGTTATAATCTCTGGACTTTTGATAACTATTTTTGCTGCACTTGTTATTATCGGAGGCATAAAGAGGATCTCAAGTGTTTCTCAGGTAGTTGTGCCTTTTATGGCGGTCGTTTATATAGTTGCTTGTCTTTCACTTATTGTTATAAACATCCAGAGGCTCCCTCACGCTGTTGCCCTTATTTTTGAACAGGCATTCAGCTTCAAGGCTGTCGCAGGCGGATCTCTTCCTACAATGTTCATTGCTATACAAAAGGGTGTTGCCAGAGGAATTTTCTCAAATGAGTCAGGTCTTGGTTCGGCACCTATCGCAGCCGCAGCAGCTCAGACAAAAGAACCGGTAAGACAAGGTCTTGTTTCTATGTGTGGCACATTTATCGATACTATCATTGTATGTACTATGACAGGTCTTGCTATCGTAATGATGGGAAGCTACGAGGCTATCAACCCAGTAACAGGCAAGCCTTTTGAGGGCGTTGAGGTCACAAATCACGCTTTCCAGAACGGCTTCTCGTTCCTGCCGTCAATGATACCTGCATTTATTCTTATGGTCTGTCTTGTGTTCTTTGCTTTCACAACTATCCTTGGCTGGAACTATTACGGTGAAAGGTGTATGGAATATCTTTTTAACAGCAACATGAAGGTGGTCATGGTCTACAGATATCTCTATATCCTCGCTGTATTTATCGGACCATATATGACGGTTTCTGCCGTTTGGACGATCGCTGATATCTTCAATGGACTTATGGCACTGCCAAACCTTATAGCGTTGCTTGCTCTCAGCGGTGTTATCAGTAAGGATACAAGGCGTTATGTGGCGAAGTATTCCAGAGCAAAACGAATCAATAAGCTGGTAAGAGCGTAGATATCGTATTTTATATGAAGCGGAAACGGCTGAATGTGGTTTCCGCTTTTTTTTATGTTGTGGGCTTAATCACCAAAAAAATGAATGGTTATTTGTTGAAATCACCAAAAGTATTTAAAAGAATGTAACAGTGATTGTAACTTTATTGACAACGATTACATTCAGTGATATAATAGCTTTGTAAGAATCAAGGAAACGTTTTCTAATGAAAACGATCTGTTACGGAGGTTATATATAATGAAAAATTCCAAGCGTGTTATTGCCGGTGCAATGGCTCTCTTGTCAGCAGTGAGCGTAGCTTCATGCGGTAGCTCATCAGGTGGCGATTCAAGCAGCTCTTATGTTGATAAGGTAAAGGTAGCAAGCACCGACGATATTGCTACTATCCCTGATGGTTCGGAAAAGGAGTTGGAGTGGCTTTCTTATTTTGACATAAACCCAACTAAGAAAGAGCCGGAAAAGAGAACCGACCTTACTCTTTTTGAGGAAAAGGGCGGTAAGATCAAGTATTCTCAGACATCATCAATGAACAAGTATGATAAGCTCGCAGCAAGACTTATGTCTAACAATCCACCGGATATGTTCTGGTATGAGCAGTCTATGACGTTCCCTGCAAACTGTATCAAGGAAATGTTCCAGCCTGTTGATGATATCGTTGATTTCGATAGTGCTATGTGGAGCGACGTCAAGGACGTTGCAGAGCAGTTCACTCTTAACGGCAAGCACTTTGTTGCACCTATCAACTTCCTGCCAGGTTCTGTTATCACATATGATAAGTCTATGATAGACGCTGCTGGTCTTGATGATCCATACGAGCTTTATCAGGAAGGCAAGTGGGATTGGAACGCATGGTATGACATGATGTCAGAATATGTTGAGGGCGCTGCTGCTGACGAGGAAAGATACGGCATAAACGGTTGGTTCGCACCATTTATCTTCCAGTCAACAGGTAAGACTCTTATCACATATGACGCTGATAAGGATGAGTATGTTTCAAATCTTAACGACGCTGACTTTGTAAGAGCATCTGATATGCTTTATGATATCGCAAAGAATGGTATGTACTATCCTGATTGGGTAGGACAGGCAGGCGACGCATTCAAGAAGAATATCCTCTTCTATGCAATGGGTCCATGGGCTTCTACCGGTACACATTCACCTAAGGACGGCGACAATTGGGGCGTAGTTCCAATGCCAAAGGATCCTAACTCTGATACGCTTTATACAACTATCGACATGAATGCGTATATGTGGGTAAAGGGTTCGACAAAGAATGACGCTATGAAGTGCTGGCTCGAGTGTGCAAAGATAGTTTATACTCAGGATACATATAAGGATATTGAGAAGGAGAAGTTCTTTGTAAACAATCCTAACTGGACAGAAGATATGTATAATGTAGCTTACGTTGACCTTGTTACAGACAAGTTCACTAAGATATTCGACCCTGGTTATGGCATCTCCACAACTCTGTCAGATAATGACGCTGCAACAAATGATACTAAGGAAGCTGTTATTCCTTATCTGTATACTTCAGTTATGAAGACAGATGAGAATGGCTCACAGTATACATGGACACAGCTCAAAGAGCAGTATAAGGGTACTGTTGATTCAGAACTTAAAACTCTCAACGATCAGTATCACGCATATTTGGAAAAGAATAAGTAATATAACTTGCCATATAAAGACGGACGGAATTTATTTCGCCCGTCTTTTTTTGTTGTAATGTCAGAAAAAATGTGATATAATCAGAGAGTACATTAAGATTTAATTAAGAATTATGTTGAGCTGTTTTTAAAGAATGTGGCTTATAATAATAAACGTAAAAGAAAGGATCGTGCCGATATGGAGATAAAGGAGCCTGTAATCCTTGTTGTAGATGATGATAAAGATATAGTGGGAGCTATCGCAAAGCTGCTTGAAATGGAGGGCTATAAGGTAATAAAAGCCTATGACGGTCTTGAGGCTTTGGAAAAGCTCACTGAGAACAGCATACAGCTTATACTCATTGACGTCATGATGCCTAAGCTGGACGGACTTTCTACAATGATGAAAATAAGGGCAACAGAGAATATCCCTATACTTGTGCTTTCTGCTAAATCTGAGGATACAGATAAGGTGCTTGGGCTTTCAATGGGCGCAGACGATTACATAACAAAGCCTTATAACCCTATGGAGCTTGTGGCAAGGGTAAGAAGCAACCTGAGAAGATATATGCAGCTTGGCGCTATCGACACGGCAAACAAAACGGATATTATAGAAATAGGCGGTCTGGAGCTTGACACTAAGGCAAAAAGCTTAAAGGTTGACGGAGAACCTGTCAAGCTCACCGCCACGGAGCTTAAAATTCTTGAGCTTCTTATGAAAAACGCAGGCAGGATATTTTCTGCCGAGGAGATCTATTCAAAGGTATGGAACGAGGACGCATATGCCGTTGAAAACACGGTAATGGTACATATTCGTCACATCAGAGAGAAAATAGAAATAAACCCTAGAGAGCCGAAATACTTGAAGGTGGTGTGGGGAATTGGCTACAAAATCGAGAAAATTTGAGCAGGCAGAATGGTTTAAGATATTCTCAGCTAAAAAGATGAGAATTATAGCATTTGTGCTTGCCTGCGTTATTGCAGGCGGCTTTTGCTTGTCTTTGGTGCTTTATGCTAACAGCCATGCTGACAGCAGCAGTAAGTCTTATCTTAAATCAGAAAGCTATAAGCTGGCTTCCAATGAAATGTATGAGGAACTGTGCGTTACAGCTTCGGCTTATCTCAGATATGTTGATGAGGATCGGAATTACACCCAGTCTAGACACTTGCTCAATGACTATCTGAATTATCTTGATTACAACCGCTATAAATACAAAAAGACAGAAGACGGTATACGGCTTGTAGACAGTCAGTTTGATTACTATGTGGGGATTACTCAAAATGGCGAAACAAGATATCTGTCAAATATAAAAGATATAGAAAATTATGACAGTGAAACGGATAAGATAAAAGCTTTTAAATCATCGCACAAAAACTATATACTCCGCCGTGATAACGAGGTCATGAGCGACAGAACTTCATCAGGACAGATAGTTGACTACTATTACAATACAGCGGAGTATCAGGATAACGTGACAGAAGAGTTTTATGCCGACAATCTTGTGCCCGTAGGAGGAAGTTATTATGATAACTACGGCAGATATTTTTACAATTACGGCAATTATGATCCAATAGCTTTCTATAATGTAGACTCAAGATATAATGTTATTAAAGGTCTTGATTTGAAAAACGGTCTGAAATATTCCGACAAGCTTGAAGATGAAGAAATTGGTGACGATTATGACACTGATGACGGCAATGAATACTATGACTATGACAACGGCAGATATTATTATGAGGACGATTACGGAAACACATGGGCAAAATGTGAAAACCTCTATGACCTGCCTGATTACAAAGCGACAGACAATGACGATTCAGGTATAACGGTATTCTTTGCACCGAAAGCTGAAAAGCTTACGGCAATGGAAAAGGAATACACCGAGGCTTTGAATGATATGTATCGTGCAAAGCTTTTTGTGATCGTTTTTGGCATTATTGAATTTATGCTTGTGTGCTATCTGCTCCTGATCTGTGCATATAATGCAGAGCCTGAGAGCGTTGAACGCTGGAAGCAAGGCAATTTTCTAAAAAAAGTGCCAACGGAAGTTTACCTTATCCTAATGGCATTGGCTATTACATTTGCTTTTGTATTTGGCGCCTGTTGGAATTATTATGTGAGCATCACAAAAAATATTTTTGACAATGCTTTGGCTAATTCCGTTTTCAGAAATATCCTTGCTGTAGCATTGTTTGCATTGGCTTATTTTGCAGGCTTCGGCTCGCTTATGGAGTTTGTTGGCAAGATAAAGACAAGAAGCATATTCAAAGAAAGCCTTATTTGCAGATTATGTAAGTTCCTATGGCGCAAGTACAAGGAAACATCACTGTATCACTATTTTCATGGACTTCCGCTTGGAATAAAGCTTACTTGGAAGTTCATACTTATATTCGTTGGAATTTTTGTTGTGATGTCTAGTCGATTGACGATGTTAATTTTGTTGGCGGTAGAAATTGTTCTGTGTATGTCAATGCTCCGTGACTTCTCACAGCTTTCAAAGCTCAGCAAACAGATAGACAGCCTTGGAGAAGAAAAGCCTTATGAGGGCAAGATAAGAAAAACTTCGCCGGTGTATGCTGAATCTGAAAAACTCAACTCAGTTCAGGATAAGGTGAGAGAGTCTGTGGAGCAGCAGATACAGTCTGAACGTTTGAAAATAGAGCTTGTGACAAACGTTTCACACGACCTGAAAACACCGCTGACTTCCATTATCAGCTATATCGACCTGCTTAAGAAAATGGATCTTGACGATGAAGCTTCGAGCTATGTGAAGATACTTGATAAAAAGGCGCAGAAGCTCAAAGGCATTGTGTCTGACGTTTTCAGCATAGCAAAAGCCACAAGCGGCGTTGATGTAAACCTAACTAAGCTTGATTTTGTTATGCTGTTAAATCAGTGCATCGCAGACGCAGAGGACAAGATAGCTGACAGTGGCAAGATAGTAAAGATAAACATAAATGCCGACAGCGCAATGGTAATGGGCGACGGCGACAAGCTTTACAGAGTGTTCCAAAACATTGTTGACAACGCTCTGAATTACTCTATGGACGGCACAAGGATATTCCTTGATGTGTACAAAAAAGCGGACAGAATAGTATTTGCCGAGAAGAACATTTCGGCAACTCCGATAAACTTCACAGAGGAAGAGATACTTGAAAGATTTGTGCGAGGGGATAAGTCACGAACAGACGGCGGAAGCGGTTTGGGATTATCCATATCAAAGAGCTTCACAGAAGCCTGCGGTGGTATCTTCAATATCGAAATAGACGGAGATATGTTCAAGGCGATAGTCGAAATGCCGATAATTCAGGAGGATACGGCAGAGAAAACCGATGACAAAACGGAATAGCGTAAATAATAAAACGGTGGAGAATGACAAACACTCTCCACCGTTTTTACATATACGCAATTACTATGTGTGAGATAAAATATCTGCGTTATTTTATCCCCTTGACCTTATACCCTGCGTCCGTCACCGCCTTAGAAAGCACCTCGTCAGTCACGTCCTTGTCAAGTGTGATGTAAGCGCACTTGTCCTCAAGGGAAACATCTGCTGTAACGCCGTCTATCGCATTAAGCACCTTCGTTACTGTGCCTGTGCAGTGTGAACACATCATGCCGTCGATCTTCATTACCTTTTTCATTTTTCCGTCCTCCGTTTTAGTATTTATTTCAGCCTTTGCGGCTTTGTTTTCTCTGCCACTTTTAAAAAGATTGAGCCTTAACGCATTGGTCACAACGCAAACTGAGCTTAAACTCATTGCCGCTGCACCGAACATAGGATTGAGCTTCCAGCCAAGCAAGCCGTAGAATACTCCTGCCGCCAGCGGAATACCAAGCGAGTTGTAAATAAGCGCCCAGAAAAGGTTTTCCTTGATGTTCTTCATAACGCTCCTGCTGAGCTTGACAGCCGTAACAGCATCATTCAGATCGCTTTTCATTAGCACGATATCAGCCGACTCGATAGCAATATCCTGTCCTGCACCGATAGCTATTCCAACATCTGCCGTTGTAAGGGCAGGTGCGTCATTTATTCCGTCGCCTATCATGGCTACCTTTTTGCCCTGCTCCTGCAATTCTTTGATTATCGTAGCCTTGTCCTCAGGCATAAGCTGTGATCTTACCTGTGAAATTCCAAGCTTTTTCTGTATTGCTCTAGCTGTTTTCTCGTTGTCCCCTGTGAGCATTACAGTTTCAATACTTGCCTTTTTGAAGCCCTCTATAGCCTCTGCACTTGTCTCTTTTATCTTGTCTGCAATGAACAGAATGCCTGCAAGCTTGTTGTCGATCGCTACATAAAGTGGTATCTCACCATCGTCAGCGTGAGCATGAGCCATTTCCTCAACCATCGATATGTCAACTCCGCTGTTATCCATAAGCCGCTTGTTACCGATAAGAACGTTTCTGCCCTCAACAACAGCCGATATACCACCGCCTGCTGTTTCTGTGTAGCTTTCAGCAGGGGAGAGTTCAATGCCATTTGTCTTGCAGTGGCCTGTAACAGCCTTTGCAAGTGGGTGTGATGAACCGCTTTCTGCCGATCCACAAAGCTTTTTAAGCTCTGAAACATCAAAATCACCAAACGCTTGCGCTGAAATAAGCTCAGGCTTGCCTTCTGTGCAAGTTCCTGTTTTGTCAAGAACAACAGTGTCAATGCTGTGAGCAGTTTCAAGGCTTTCAGCGGATTTTATTAGGATACCGAACTGTGCCGCTTTACCTGTTCCTACCATTATTGCAGTGGGCGTTGCAAGTCCCAATGAGCATGGGCAGGATATAACAAGCACTGATATTGCCATGTTAAGAGCAAATGCGAAGCTATAGCCAAGTAGCAGCCAAACTACCAGTGAAATAAGAGCTATCGTTATAACTATAGGCACGAACACAGCGCTTATCTTGTCTGCAAGCCTTGCTACAGGCGCTTTTGAAGCGGAAGCGTCCTCAACGAGTGCGATTATCTGTGAAAGTGTTGAGTCTTTAGCTTGCTTCTCACACCTTACCTTAGCAAAACCACCAGCCGATACGCTTGCACTCATAACTCTGTCACCCACTGCCTTGTCTACAGGTATGCTTTCGCCTGTGAGAGCAGATTGGTCAACTGTGCAGTTTCCATCAATAAGAACTCCGTCACATGGCACAGACCAGCCAGCTTTGAGCAGGAATACATCTCCCACCATTACGTTTTCCGCAGGAACTTCCACCTCCTCGCTGTCACGGATAACAACTGCTGTCTTAGGCGCAAGGCTCACAAGCTTGTTCACAGCATTAGCCGTCTTGTCTTTTGAGCGAGCCTCAAGATATTTTCCCACAGTGATAAGTGTGAGTATCATGCCGCATGACTCGTAATATAGATTCATCATATACTCATGTGCCGAGCCAAGGTCGCCCCTGCCCATAAAGTAAGCCATTCTGTAAGTGCCGTAAACACTGTATATGAATGAAGCCGCCGCACCAAGAGCTATAAGGCTGTCCATGTTAGGGGAGCGGTGGATAAGATTTTTGAAGCCGTTTGAAAAATAGTGAAAGTTTATTGCAATGATAGGCACTGTGAGCAAAAGCTGAGTGAGTGCGTATATCATCATGTTTTTGTGCCCTGCAAAAATAGGGGGGATAGGTATGTTCGCCATGTGTCCCATGCAAATATAGAACAGCGGTATCAAAAATCCCACAGACCACCATAGGCGTTTCTTCATCTTTTTACTTTCGTCCTGAGCCGCCGCAACAGGTGATGCAGTTTTGTTTTCCTTGTCACCTATCTCGCTTGCTCCATATCCTGCACTTTCAACAGCATTTATGACCGCCTGAGCGTTAGTTACGCCCTCGTCAAGATCCACCGTCATTTTGTTTGCAAGCAAGTTCACGTTTACGTCCATTACGCCATTTACCTTACTCACAGCCTTTTCCACATGAGCCTGACACGCCGCACAACTCATGCCAGTTACATTGAATTTTAACTTTTTCATAGATATTTGCCTTTCTATTTAAGCTTTTTCATAAGCTCTAATACTTCATCGACAACTTCAGTGTTGCCGCTTTGTATCTCCTCTGTCATACAGGTCTTCATATGTTCCTGCAAAATAAGATAGCCGAAGCTTTGCATTGCACTTTCAACCGCTGCAACCTGAATGAGTATATCTCCGCAGTAGCGGTTATCGTCAAGCATTTTGATAATGCCGTTTATTTGTCCCGAAACTCTGCTTAGCCTATTCTTTAGCTGTTTTATTTCCTTATCATCACGGGGAGTGTGCTTGTGCCTGCAAGTATCACAGCAGCCGCATGACAGTTCTTTATCATTTCTGTTGTCCATGTTTTTTTGCCTCCTTACTATATTAAATACCCTTATGGGGTATCTTTTGCTGCATATATATTATATACCCCTTATGGGTATTTGTCAACCATTTTTTTTATATTTTTTTGCATAAAGCAAAAAAATATCCGCCCCCAAAAAAGGAAAGCGGATATCAATTATTCAGTTAGTAGCCGTAATACCCAGTGTCATAGCTGTAGTTGTAAGCATTTTCTTCCTGATACTGCTTGATAGCTTCGTCAATGTTTTTACAACTGCCGTAAACTATATATTGAATGAACGCAGAGTTTGCGGCAAAGTCCGGATTAAGCACGTCCATGCTATAGATGACTTCGTTTGTGAAATAGCCGTCAGCAGGTATTCTAAGCTGCTGGATATCATATTTCATATAGTCAAAAGCATTGAGGAGCAGATTTGCGATCTCACCATCAGTAAGGTCTGTGTTTATCTCAGGAAGGACTTTGTTCAGAAGCTTGTCAAGCTGAACAAGACTGAGCTTCTTGGATTCGGTTATGATCTCTGAGATAACACGTCTTTGACGCTCGGTACGCTCATAGTCGGAATTTCCTACATATCTAAGCCTTGCAAACGCAAGTGCCTGATTTCCGTTAAGATGAAGCTTTACCTTATCCTCATCATTCTTGCCTGCAAATATGTCGTCGCTTATATAGTCAGTGCCTTTCTTATTTTTAAGGTATTTGTTCTGTTCAGCCATCGGCTTCTTCATGCCCTCGGCTTCAGCCTTTGACACTTCCATGTCGATACCACCTACAGTCTCAACTATATCTATAAACGAGTAGAAATTCACTCTTGCGTATCTGTCTATCTGGATACCGAAATAATCCTCAATACACTGTTCAAGATACTCACAGCCACCGTGCCAGTAAGCGCTGTTGAGCCTGTTGCCCTCGTCAAACTGCGCCATGTAAATGTACATATCACGCATAAGGGAGGTCATTGTAATAGTCTTGTTCTTGGTGTTTATAGAAATTATCATCATAACATCAGTATTTCCACGGCTCTCCTCTTCTGTATCACGGATATCCTCGCCAATGAGCAGAATGTTCGTTACATCCTCGCTGGATATCTTGGAGGACTGCTTTTGTAGCTGAGCCTTAAGCTCGTCCTCTTTTTCCTTTGCGTCAAATGTATCCGCCTCACTTGTAAGCTCGCTGGAATTTATAGGCGCTTTGCCTGAATTTATCTTGGTGTCTTTAGTTCTGTCAAGCATTCCTGTGTAGTGGAAAAACAGACCTACGATAATGGCAATTATAATAATGAATACTACAAATATTATTCCAAGAGCAATGCCCGTCTTTTTCTTCTTGCTCCAGCCTTTTTTCTTATTTGGCGTCTTATCCTGCTTTGGATCAGACTCATGTATCGGATCAGCTTTCTGCTGTTCCTTTGAGGGGATAGGTATGACCCCCGTAGGTCCGTTTGAGTTTGAAGCATCAAGTATCTTTCTATTTTCTATTGCATTGGATATTAGCGACTGTAAATCCTTATCTCCCTGAGTGTTGGAGGTGTTCTTGTTGTCGTTGTCCATAAAATAAACCTCGTTTCCGATTAAAGTCAGCAAGCCGGAAGTCTATAGCTCGTTTAAGCATAATACAATAATAGCTGTCTCTTATACACATCTCCGAGCCCACGAGAC
>ENA-UAMB01000061-UAMB01000061.1-human-gut-metagenome-genome-assembly--contig:-NODE-61-length-63848-cov-12.899158_pt1 | contig 63848 bp, 57 predicted proteins | sample MGYA00243707_ERZ654484 | MGnify/ENA primary metagenome ERZ654484 (study PRJEB26926, sample SAMN06164464) | human gut metagenome | biome: ENVO:00009003; feature: ENVO:2100002; material: ENVO:00002003... | reverse complement strand
CTATTAATTCGTCGGCAGCGTCAGATGTGTATAAGAGACAGGGTTGGTGGAGGCGTTTGAACTGCTGGAACAAGTCGATGAACAGGTCCGTTTCCGTTTCCTCTTCCCATTGTCCCGTGAGGAAGGAATGCAGCATTGATAAAGTTGATATGGGCAGCTGTTCTCCGATGGAGAGCTCGTGTACTTCCTGCCCGTCAAATTCAATCAAGAGTCGAATTTGCTTACCGGCCTCGCTGTCCACTTCCGGATGTCCGGCAATGTACTCCGCCAGGTTGGCTTTGAAGGCTTCCGCATCGTCGCTTTGAACGGCGATGCTGACCAATTCAGGGAGTTCGTGCCGATAAAGTTGTTCCAGTTGTGATAGAGTGAGTGCAAGCATTTTCTTTTGTTTCATAAGCGGTTGTTTTTTTGAAGTTAATATTTATGATGGTTGACGCGGGGTGCGTCCTTGTGTTCCGTGAGGGGAAAATGATTTCATTTGCTAAAAATAACAAAAAAAAGCGGGAAATTTCTTTCCCGCCTTCTTGTTTCTAAAGTTCTTTAGAATTCTTTTTCTTTTATTTCTCTTCGTTGGCTTTCTGTTTCGGTTCCTTTTTGGCCAGCATCACTACGTTGTAAACGTACTCGGTCATCCATTGTTCCGAATATCCCAGACGCTCTTTGTACTGGCGTACTGCCGCTGCCGTTTTGTGTACATCGTCCTTTTTCCATACGGTTTTTGTACAGACGTCGTGTACGGTTTTTTCGGTCATGCTGCGCAGTGCTCCCTTGAAGATGGAAGGCATGCGGAATTTCCACTGCATCAGGTTTCCCATCAGCATCATCAAGTCATTGGAGAAGCCTTGATACATAAAGAGATAACCTTGTACGTCGTTCTGCGTACGGCAGTGCTTCTTGACGGAAGTATCAATTTCCTTGAAGAAGTTTTCACTGATGCCGTAGTCCTGCATCAGCATCTTGCGCGAAGCGGCCTTTTCCGCTTGTCCCAGGCGGCCTCCCTGCGTGGGGATTTTGAACAGACGCTTGAAGTTGGCTACATCCGGCACAAAGCGGATATTGGTGATGCCCAGGTTGGCGGCTATTACAGACTGGAAGTAGACGCGTGTCAGTGACACGAAGTCTTCCACATTCTTCGAAGATACTTCTCCGGTATTCTTGTTGAATAGTTTGGCAAATAAACTCATATCAAATTACGAATTACTGATTACAAATTACAAGACCGCAGGTCATCCGGCGGTTCCGGCTGCAAAAGTACGAAATAAGTTGGTTATCACCAGCACTCTATGTCTTTTTCTACCTCTTTCAGGCGGTTCTTGGTGAAAACGGGGTCTTTGATACCGGCGCTTTTCTGTGCGCGGTAGTCTTCAAGCAGCCTGAAAGCGTATTTTCCGAGCAGGCTGATGGCGATAAGATTGCAGAGCGCCATGAGTCCCATAGTGACGTCGGCAAGGCTCCATGCCAGGTCGAGGGTGGCAACAGCACCGAACATGACCATGCCGCCCACCAGTATACGGTAGATGTTGAGCACCCATTTACGGTGGGTAAGGTAGCGCACATTGGCTTCTCCGTAATAATAATTTCCCAGAATGCTGCTGAATGCGAAGAAGAACAAGGCTACCGCAACGAAGATGGCTCCCAAAGGTCCTATCTCGTTGGTCAGCGCATGCTGGGTAAGCTGTACGCCGTTTGTGGAACCATCCAGTGGAGCACCGCTGAACAGAATGATGAAAGCGGTGCAGGTACATATAATCAGCGTATCGGTAAATACTCCCAGCGTCTGAATCAAGCCTTGCTTCACGGGGTGGCTGACGTGTGCGGTTGCCGCCACATTGGGGGCGGACCCCATACCGGCCTCGTTGCTGAACAGCCCGCGTTTGATGCCCTGCATCAGCGCCATGCCGACACCCCCTCCCAAAGCCTGCTCCCATCCGAAGGCGTGGCCGACAATGAGTGCCAGGACTCCCGGCAGCTCTTTGATGTTCAACAGAACGATGATAAGTGCCAGTGCAATGTATCCCAACGCCATGATGGGGACGATGATGCTGCTGACTTTGGCTATGCGCTGTACGCCTCCAAAGATGATTGTCAGCGTGAGTGCGGTGATGATCCCTCCCACAACGGCATGGTCGAACCCGAAAGCGCCTTCGAAAGCGGCACACAGTGTATTGCTCTGTACCGAGTTGAATGCAAATCCGAAGGTAATGGTGATAAGTACGGCAAACAGTGCCCCCATCCACGGCTGTTTCAGTCCCTTACGCATATAGTAGGCCGGGCCGCCGATAAAGGAGTCTTTGCCCTTTATCTTATACAATTGGGCCAGTGTAGATTCTACAAACGAGCTGGAAGCACCCAGGAGGGCAATCACCCACATCCAGAATACAGCGCCCGGACCGCCTACTGCAATGGCGGTGGCAACCCCTGCAAGATTGCCCGTACCTACACGGCTGGCAATGGAGATGGCAAATGCCTGGAACGATGAGATATGCTTTTCCTTGGCATCGCCTTTCCCGCCCGAGTCGCCCAGCAGACGTACCATTTCCTTTATCATCCGGAACTGTACAAAGCGGGTTCTCAGCGTAAACCATACGGCGCATCCCAACAGCAGGGCAACGAGGATGTAGGTCCAGAGCAGGTCGTTTATCAGATTTATTATTCCCATAATGTATATGTACAGTTATCTATTTGTAGTAAAAAAAACTCACACAAAACAAGTGCTACCCTCTGTCGTTACTTTAGGCTGCTTCTGTCGTTATTCAAGGCTACCTCTGTCGTTAACTGAGATAGATTTCTTGCAAGTCGGTGATAATCAACGTGGTATGAGCTCGTGTGCTGCGATTTGTACCATGGACAAATCTGGACAAACCTGACGGAATCTCCTTGCCTATTTCAGCTTGAAGTGAAATTTGTGTCCTTCAAACACCGGTTCCACTATGTCATAACGAACAAACTTTGCCAGCAGATGTTCGGCGGCGCGTCGGGAAAGATGCGCCAGGCGGCAGTAACGGTTCAGTGAAAGGCGGTCGTTTTCTTCCAGCAGATTGAGCAACAGTTGTTCCCGTTCGGTATATTCTATCAGTTCTCCTTTCGGACTTCCGCTTTGCTGCCAGACGCGCAGATGGACGGGAGTAGCCAGGATGTTTTCATCCTTGATGCGGAGATAGGCCAAGTATTTTCCTGTTTCGTCCTTGGCATATACCGGCTTCCGGTCACTTTCCTCGATTTGTACCACCAGCACACTGCGGCCTTCCACCAGATAGGTCTGCATGATGTAGTTCACTTCGGGGCTGCAATAAAGTCCGGCAGCCGCTTCTATCATATATTGTTCTTCGTCCGAACGGACACCGGCAATTTTCCCGTTATCTTTCACTCCGATGAGCAGTTTTCCACCGTCTGTATTGGCAAAGGCTGAAAGGGTTTTGGCTATCTTGCGGGCGTCGGATATTTCGAACTTGAAATCCTGCTGTTGGTGCTCTCCTTCGGCTATGAGAGCGTGTATATATTCGGTGTCAGTAAGCGTTTTCATGCTTGCAAAAGTAGATAAAAAATGCGTAAGAGCCCCTTTTTGCGGCGATTTTACCGAATATTTCAAAAAAAATATCGTTTTTCTGCATTTATTTCAAGAAAGAATGTATTTTTGCCAGACATTATTAACGAAGTAATTTAAAAAGGATTATGAAAGAATTAGTTGAAAAAGTAGCTGCATTGTATGCAGACTTCTCAAAAGATGCAAACGCTCAGTTGGAAAACGGTAACAAGGCAGCAGGAACTCGCGCTCGTAAGGCTTCTTTGGAAATCGAAAAAGCTATGAAGGAATTCCGCAAAGCATCTTTGGAAGCTTCTAAGAAGTAAGAAAAAAAGCATATTTGATGCTGCGAAAGACTGCCACTACTGGCGGTCTTTTTTGTTTTTGAAAAGTATTATTGCTACTTTTGACGCAGGTATTATGGATGAAAACGTTCTCAATAAACTGAAGATACTGGCAGAGTCGGCAAAGTATGACGTTTCTTGCTCCTCCAGTGGTACGGTGCGCTCCGGCAAGGCAGGCATGCTGGGGAATACTGTGGGTGGCTGGGGCATCTGTCATAGTTTTGCCGAGGACGGCCGTTGCATCTCCCTGCTCAAAGTGATGCTTACCAATTATTGCATCTACGATTGCGCCTACTGCATCAACCGCCGCAGCAACGACCTGCCGCGTGCCACGCTGTCGGTGGCCGAGCTTGTAGACCTCACCATGGAGTTCTATCGCCGCAACTATATCGAAGGGCTTTTCCTGAGCAGTGGGGTGGTGCGTAATCCCGATTACACGATGGAACGCCTGGTGCGCGTTGCCAAGGACCTCCGCACTATCCATCGTTTCAACGGATATATCCATCTGAAGAGCATTCCCGGTGCCAGCCGCGAACTGGTGAATGAGGCAGGACTTTATGCCGACCGTCTCAGCGTCAATGTCGAGATACCGAAGGAGGAGAACCTGAAACTGCTTGCCCCGGAGAAAGACCATAAGAGTGTATATGCGCCTATGCGCTACATCCAGCAGGGAGTCCTTGAAAGTTCGGAAGAACGCAGGAAACACCGCCACGCTCCTCGTTTCGCTCCTGCAGGACAAAGCACACAGATGATAGTGGGCGCTACCGCCGAGACGGACAAGGATATTCTGTATCTTTCGTCGGCCCTCTACAAGGGACCTACGATGCGGCGTGTCTACTATTCGGGCTATATTTCCGTCAATACCTACGATAAGCGCCTGCCGGCATTGAAGCAGCCCCCTTTGGTGCGCGAGAACCGCCTTTACCAAGCCGACTGGCTGATGCGCTTCTATCAGTTCAAGGTGGAGGAAATAGTGGATGATGCCTATCCGGACCTTGATTTGGAGGTTGACCCCAAGCTGTCCTGGGCTTTGCGCCATCCCGAGCAGTTTCCGATTGATGTGAACAAGGCGGATTATGAGATGTTGCTCCGCGTGCCGGGCATCGGCGTGAAGTCGGCACGGCTGATAGTGGCTTCCCGGCGTTTCTCCAAGATAGGCTTCTACCAGTTGAAGAAGATAGGGGTGGTGATGAAGAAGGCGCAGTATTTCATTACCTGCTGCGAATTGCCGATGCGCACGGTCAATGAGCTGACTCCGCAAGGAGTACGCAGCCTGCTGTTGCCCAAACCGAACAAGAAAAAAGTGGATGAGAGGCAGTTGATGCTTGATTTTGGCGAATGAATATCTTTTTATACGATAAGACTTTTGAGGGATTGCTGACTTCTGTTTTTGAAGCCTATTCCCGCCGCATTTTCCCCGATACACTGTTGTTGGAGGGAGAGCCTCTACCATTGTTCTACGATGAAATATTTACAGTGATAACCGATGAGGAGAAGGCTGGTCGTGTCTGGCGGGGATTGCAGAAGAAGCTGTCGTCTACGGCACTTGCTTGTCTGGCCCAGTGCTGGCTGGCCGAGGAGCCGGAAACTCCCATGCTCCTTTTCCGCTATATCCGCAAGGCAATAGATGCTCCTCGTTCCATTGAAACAAACTTTGCCGACCCTGATGTGCTGGAGTTCTCCCGTATGTGGAAGCGGGTGGATTGGGAGCGTATACGCCTGCTTCAGTTTGTCCGTTTCCAGAAAGCTGCGGACGGTACTTTCTTTGCGGCTGTCAAGCCCGAGAAGAATGCCCTTCCCCTGGTGACGGAGCATTTCAAGGACCGTTTTGCCGACCAGCGTTGGCTGATTTATGACATCAGACGAGCCTATGGGTACTATTACGACTTGAAAGAGGTGCGCCAGGTGACTTTTGGTGAGGACAGTCGCGAAGGACATCTTGTCACCGGCATGCTCGACGAAAGTCTGATGGACAAAGACGAACGGCTTTTCCAATCTCTCTGGAAAACCTATTTCAAGGCAATCTGCATCAAGGAACGCCTCAATCTCCGGAAGCACAAGCAGGACATGCCCGTGCGCTATTGGAAATATCTGACGGAAAAACAGCAGTGATTCCCTTTATTCGATTTTCTCCACTGTCACTTCGGGAAATTCCTGCATCAGTTGCAGCAAATATCCCTCATCATAGCCTTTCTTGGATTTGATGACCATGGTCACTTGATAGTTGGTGTACTCTCCCTGCACTTGCCGGTCCAGGTTGTAGGACACCACCAGATAGTCTTTGGAGTTGAATCGCCGGGACACTTGCGGCAGTATCTCTTTACTGGAAGTGGAAAAGGTTATCACGGAACTTTTCATGCCAATGCTTTTGAAAATAAGGCTCAACAGTTCGAGCCCTGCCAGAGTCAGCAGGGTGGCGGCAATGCTGATGGCGTACATTCCTGCACCTACTGCCAATCCGATGCCTGCAGTAGCCCATATTCCTGCGGCTGTTGTCAGTCCCCTGACTATCTGTTTCTGGAAAATGATGGTACCCGCACCGATGAATCCGATACCGCTGACTACTTGTGCGGCAACACGGCTGGGGTCCAGCGTCACACTGCTTTCCTTGATGATTTCCTGAAAACCATATTGGGATACAATCATGATGAGCGCACTTCCCAATGATACCAGGAAATGGGTGCGGTAGCCTGCTTCTTTGGCACGGTATTCCCGGTCCAGTCCGATAATGGCACCCAGTATTCCGGCTACCAGCAACCTGAGCACAAAATCAAAGTTTAACATCATCATCGTATCCTCTCTTTCTTTTTTATTAATTGATGACCCAATTCTTATTGTGGGGCACTGTTTTCTTGGGGTTGTAATGCATTCCGGCTTGTGTCGGTATTTTTAGTATGTATGTGCGTCCGCTTTTATTCATCAGCGAGGTATCCCGCAGCCACGGATTGGCGTCTTTCAGTTGGGCATAGGTGATGCCTTTACCTTTGGCAAACTGTGCCAGGTTGGCTATGCCCGTTGTGACGGTCACTTCCGTGTAGGGGATAGGCGGATAAAGATGTTCCCGTTTCAACAGAAAGCCGTACTGCTGCGGATTGCTGATGACTGCTTTGGCTGCCAGCAGGCGGAACATGTAGCGCGAAGTCTCTTCTACCAGCCATAAGTCGACAGCCTGCTCCACCATTTGCTTCTGCAGTTGTGTGGAGATGCGTCCTTGCCCGGCATTGTAGGCAGCGGCTACGCACAGCCAGTTCCCGTATTTCTGATAAGCATCTTTCAGGTACTTGCAGGCTGCTTTGGTCTCTTTCTCTATATGGTATCGTTCGTCAATGTTGCTGTTCACCTCCAGTCCGAATTCGCGTCCGGTGGCAGGCATGAACTGCCATAGGCCGGCGGCACCCGCAGGCGATTTGGCAAGCGGGTTCAGGTTGCTTTCTATCACAGCGAGGTACTTGAAGTCATCGGGCAGGCCGTTGGCTTTTAGTATAGGTTCTATGACGGGGAAGTAGCGGTTGGCACGCTTCACCATGAGCATGGTGGTGGAGTGCATGTAGGTGAAGGACATCAGTTCGCGGTCCATACGTTCGTGGTGGTCGTAGCGAAGCAGGTCAATAGCTTGTCCGGCAAAAGTGATCTTGTCCGGTACGCTGGGGGAGGTCACGCAGTAGGGAACTTCGGATTTCACGGAATCGCGTTCGGGATTCAGCGTACTGCTGCCTGCGAGGAAGGGGAGGCTGGAACCTGCGCACAGTGCAATGGCAGCGGTAAGCACGATATATTTTGAATTTTTCTTCATGTCTGTATGTCTATTTCTGTTTGGAGACGTGAAGATACGAAATCAATTCGTTATAGGCAACCTTTCCCATAGCCATCGTGGAATCATACGCCAAAAAAATACCAGTACCCGGTAGCGTCCGTCAATGACAACTACCCGTCTCTTTTCTCTTAAAGCCTTGATTATGTGCTGTGCTACACGGTCTGCTTTCATCAGCATCGGGTATTTCCCGCTTTTCAATAAATCGGTGGCAACAAATCCCGGACGGATGTCGGTGAAGTGTATATCAAGATGCTGCATCCGGGCAAGTTGTGCCAGCGCTTCGATATAGGTATTCTGGAAGCGTTTGGTGGCAGAGTAGGCCGGTGCAACGCCCAGTCCTTTAGTGCCTGCAATGGAACTGATGACAGCAATATGTCCGGAGCCTTTTTCCTTGAAATAGTTGAAGGCGGCAGTCACCATGCGGGTAAATCCCTCTACATTGGTACGTGCCGTGTTCAGTTCGATGTCCGGTTGTAAGTCCCGGTTTTGATGTCCCACGCCGGAACTGAGGAAAAACAGGTCTATGCCTCCCAGCTTTTTTATTAGGTTATGGAGGTGTAGAGTCGCTGTCTCTTCCGTAACGTCCAGCTGTTCCGTGACTATCCGGTCGGGTGCGGTGGCTTGCAGGGCATGCAATGCTTCCTCTCTTCTGCCGGCAATACCTATATGCCAGCCTTGTTGTACAAGTATCCTGGCTACTTCTTGTCCGATGCCTGAAGTGGCACCGATGATGATGGCTTTCTGCATGATGATAGGGGATTATCCGATGACGGTTGCTACAATTCTTCTTCCTCCGCCCCGGTTGCGGAACTCGCAGAGATAGATGCCTTGCCAGATACCTATGTTCAGACGCCCATTGGTGATGGGGATGGTGAGGCTGGTTCCGCTGAGGGTTGCCTTGGCATGGGCGGGCATATCGTCATCGCCTTCGCATGTATGTTGGTAATAAGGTTCCCGTTCTTTTACGAGGCGGTTGAAGATGGCTTCCATATCTGTCTGTACGTCAGGGTCTGCATTCTCGTTGATGGTGAGGCCTGCGCTTGTATGCTTGATGAACAGATGCAGGATTCCGGCAGACGGAAGCGGTGGAAGGTTGCGTATAATCTCCTCTGTCACCAGGTGAAAGCCACGCCGGCGAGGGGTTAGGGTAAATTCTTTCTGTGCGGTCATAAATCATTGTTTTTCGTTTGTTGTCAGGATGGTCTTGTCCGGCAGGGCAGTTCCACGGTGAATGTGCTTCCCACTCCCATTGTCGAATCTACGGTAATCACTCCATTCATTTTCTCAACGATGGATTTGCAGATGGAGAGTCCTAATCCGGCACCTTGGGCAAAGGAGTCCACCTTTTCGAACCGTTCGAATATCATTCCCAGTTTTTCGGGGGGAATACCGCATCCAGTATCGGAAACACTGATTCTTATTCCGTCTGTGTCCGTTTCGTAGTACACTTCGATATGTCCCTGCACGGTGTTTTTCAGTGCATTCGATATGAAGTTGTTCAGTATCTGTTTGATGCGCATCGGGTCGTGCTCTATCTGGCCGGGGGCTGCCGGATACCTGGCAAAGAGTTTCACTCCTGCCGGAACGTTCCGTTCGTACTCGGTAATACTTTCCTCGATGAGTTCTGCCGGATTGAACCATTCGGAATGGAGCTCTATGTGTCCGGCCTCTATCTTGGAAAGGTCCAGAACGTCGTTGATTAGTTTGAGCAACAGTTGGTTGTTGTGGTTTATCAAAGAGATATACTGTTCCCTTTCCTGCTCGTTTTCCACGTAGTGCAGCAGGCTGGAGAAACCGATAATCGCATTTAGCGGCGTGCGGATTTCATGGCTCATATTGGCAAGGAAAGCGGATTTCAGCCAGTCTGCCTCTTCGGCCTTTTCCTTGGCTTGTATCAGCATTGCCTCCGTCTGCTTTAATTGGGTGATGTCGTAATTGATGCAGATAATCTCTATGATGTTCTGTTCAGGCATGTAGCGTTCTACAATGATGTTGACGTGGGTCCACATGAAAGAACCGTCTTCTTTAAGAACACGTACTTCCCGGCTGAGCTTGTGTGCCAGTCCTCTCTTTACGTTCTGTAGGAAGTCAAGCATGATAGTACGGTCGTCTGGGTGGAGATGATTGTAGGTTCCGATGATTTCGGACAACGGTGTTTCTGTTTTCTCACCCAAGTTCTTGTACCAGCTGCGTTGGGCATAGCCTTGCTCATTAAGAAGGTCATAATTGGCATATCCCACTTTGGCATAGTCACCTATAAGCTCAAAGTGGCTCTCGAACTCTTGTATTTTGTTGTAAGCGACGGTCGTTTCCGTTTTGTCTGCGTTGATTAGCAGATAGTTGGTCAGGTTGTGATTATCGTCGTAAAGGCTTGTGACTTTGGTTACAAGGTCTATGGTGCCCGTCTTCTTCTGTGTCTTGTAGTAATTGCCTATTTTAGAGAAGTCATACCGGAAAGTGAAGTCTGCATTTTCATGTTTTCTTAACTTGCTTTTCATCTCTTCCGGGAAAATCGGATTCTCGAAAATATTAATTCCAAGTAGATCTTCTTTCTGTTTGAGATGGAACATTTCCTGCTCTTTGTCATTCATATCTATCAATATTCCCTCTCGGTTATAGAGCTCAATTCCTACCGGAAGATATTTATAAATATTATGGAGGAGACGGTTACGCTCTTGTAAGGCTTGGGATGCCGATGACATGTCGGGACCGTCTTGTGTTTCGGCAATGCCGTAGATTTTGACATTATCGTTTTCGTCGGTTCTCTGTAGGCATACCTTGCTTCTTATCCACGTTGGTCCTTTTGTTGTATTGAGCAGATATACGGCCTCTTGTGTCTGTCGGATGTCGTCGAAGGAATGTGTGGTAGTATGCCGTTGTTCCTCTTTTAGGATACGTTTGTTGAAATCTTTAAAGCTGATGGTTCCATCCTCATCCAGTCCCAGCAACCGGGAGATATATTCGGAGCAAATGTAGCTTTCGGTCTTTAAATCAGCTTCCCACCATCCCATATTGGCATTGGTCATCATTGCTGACAGTAAGTCATAATCAAATTTAGAATTCATACCGGAATCTTTAATAGTGATGTTTTTGTTCTGTCACAACAATTAAGATATTGACAAAGATACATTATTTCCAAATTAATCTGTGATGAACGGAAATAAAAATAAGGGTTATATATGTTTTTGGGGAATGGGAAAAAGATACCCGAGTTTTTGTACTTGCCGGAATAAGACGTATATTTGTTGCAATTTTTACATCCTAACAAGAAAATGCCATGAAGCGTATTGGACTCTTTGTAATAGTTTTTTTCTGCATATCACTCTTACTCCATGCAAGCGGCCCGCGTGTCTTGTTTATCGGAGATTCTATCACGGACGGTAACTGGGGAAATGCCTGCGGGATGCCCAAACCGACTGCGGAGCGAAGCCTTTGGGATATGAACCATATTTACGGTAGCGGCTATATGTATTTGTGTGCAAGTCGTTATCAAGGAGATTTTCCGGAAAAGGAATATGCTTTTTTTAACCGTGGCATCAGTGGAAACACTCTCCGGGATTTGGAGAAACGCTGGGAAGAGGATGTCATTGGAATGAAACCGGATGTGCTTTCCGTCTTGGTGGGGACAAACGATGTACATTACTATCTGCAGGGTGACAAAAAAGAGCCTTTTGATTTTGAAGGATGGGAGAAGTGTTACCGTTCCTTGCTTGACCGTTCTTTACAGGCCAATCCGGAATTGAAGATAGTGCTGGGCACTCCTTTTGTTGCCAATGTCGGCAATATGCGTAAGAGTGAGGACTTTGCAGAACGTGATAGTCTGGTGCGTCGCTGTGCCGCCATCGTAGAGAGGATAGCGAAGGACTATCAGACGGTATTTCTTCCTTATAATGCGATGTTCGATGAAATTCTCGGCACTGCTCCGGCTTCTCAAGACACCTATTGGATTTGGGACGGTATCCACCCCACTCCTGCAGGGCATAAACGAATGGCGGATATGTGGATAAAGCGTGTGAATTTATAATTTATCAATAAAATAGAGAGTAATGGAAAAAGTGATTATCAACTCGTACGAGGATTTTGAAAAGCTGGTAGGCCAGCAAATCGGTGTTTCGGAATATGTAGAGCTTCCTCAGGAGCGTATCAATCTGTTTGCTGATGCGACATTGGACCATCAGTGGATACACGTCGATACGGAACGTGCCAAAGTGGAAAGCCCTTTTAAGAGCACTATTGCACATGGGTATCTCACCTTGTCCATGTTGCCATATCTGTGGAACCAGATTATTGAAGTGAACAACCTGAAGATGATGATTAATTATGGTATGGACAAGATGAAGTTTGGTCAGGCGGTATTGTCCGGACAGAGCATCCGACTGGTTGCCCATTTGCAATCTCTGTCGAATCTGCGCGGCGTGGCAAAGGCGGAAATAAAGTTTGCCATCGAAATACAAGGTGAAAAGAAGAAGGCACTGGAAGGGGTGGCTATATTTTTGTATTATTTCAATTGATGATGCGTAAGATGGTATGCCCCCAATGCAAGGTGGGGGCATTTTTTGTGACGAACGGACAAGGTGAGCGCTTGCCGGTCTACATCTCTGACAAAGGCGAGATTGTGCCTAAAGACAGCACCTCTTCATTGGAAGGATACGACCTGGATACGGTTTATTGTTTGTGCTGTTCCTGGCGCGGAACTCCGAAACGTTTGGTGAGATACTGATGGACATACTCCTGCCACAAATGGCAGAGTGCCGCCACGGGATGGTATAACAGCATCCGTGGTCCGGCATACCGCATGACTTTACGCATCCGTTCTTTCATTTCGGGCTTGTAGCAGTGAATGCTGCATTGCCTGCAGGTGGATTTATTCTCACCGAAAGGACAGCGTGAAAGACGAATGCGGGCATATCCCAGCAATTCCTCGCATCGGGGACACAATTGCTTGTTACCTTCCTTTTTCCGGCAGTAGAGGCGGACCATCCGTTCTACTGTCTGTTTTTCCTGCTCGATACGGGATGGCATGTTTATTGTTTGGACTGCCAGCGTTTCAAGGTCGGGAAGAATTCTTTCATACCGGCAATGGCTTCCTCTTTAGTGAAATTCATTCCGGAATCCTTGTTGAATTCGTCGGTGAACTGTGCACAATGTTCTATCATTTCGTCCATAGTGCAGTCTTGTGCAAAATTGCCGTGCTGGTAGCAATAGGTGCAATATTCCTCGTTGAGGCTACCGTCGGCATTGGTTCCGAGTACTTCTGCAGATGACAAGGGCATTCCGCAGCTTTGGCAAAGTTTAGCTTCCATAATGTGTGGAGTTAAGTGATATGCAAATATAGGATATTATTTTGGTTGAAGCGTTCTTTTCAGATAAATCATGTCTTTCAGTTGCTTGCCTCCTTCAAATATGGGGTGGTCGTAATTATCGATAAAGAAATCGGGTACCCGGTGTGAGTATGCAAATCCGCAGCTTTCATAGAAGGGGATGGTTAGCGGACTGTCTCCAGTGCCGACAAGCATAGTATGGCACCGGTCTTTATAATGTTCAAGAACGAATGCTATCAGTTGTCTTCCATATCCCTGGCGCTGGTATTCCGGATAGACAGCTATGCTCTTTATTTCGTAGATTCCTTTATCCTCGCAGGTGATTACACAAGACGCTTTGACTGTATCATTATCGGATAGGATGAACATCTCTCCCCGTTCCAGATAACGGTCAATCATGGACTCTTGTTCGTCGGCAAGCAGCAGCAGGTCAAGATATTGCTTTTTGTTGCCGGATATGGGATGTATTCTTATCATATTTCTGAATTTCTTGTGTAAAGTTAGTCATTTGCCGCTGGATTACCATGGAATATCATTTTAACTTGTAGAAAATGAACTTTTTTTCTATATTTTATACTATTTGGATTTTAAAGAGTATCTTTGCATTGTGTCGATAATAAAATATATAATGGTTTTGCTGTGTCTACTTCTTGCAGGATTTTCTTTACCTGCTCGGGCACAGAACAATCCGTATAAGATTGATGATTCCTTATATATTATTTATCAGCGGGCAACAAGATGGAATACCCTTCCGCAAGGGTTGCTTATAGCTGATACTCTATATGCTGAAGCTACCAAGAAGAAAGATAAGAAAGCCCAATGCCTGGCACTGACCATTCCCGTACATTATTATGCTGCCGCCAATAACTATGATATGTTGGAGCAGTCTGCCGAAAGGTTAAGGCTCGAGGCGAGGAAAAATGACTATTTACAGTATTATTATTTTGCTTGTACAATTGAGATTAATAAGCTATTGAACAATGGCCGTACGTTGCGTGCACTACAAAAGGCTGAAGATATGAAGAAGCAAGCCTTTGAGGATAAACATGATTATGGAATCTTTTCTTGTATTCGTACCTTGGGAAACATTTATCGTGTTCGTGGAAATGAAGCATTGGCTGCGGAATACTATCAGGAAGCTTTGGTGTATATGCAAGAGCATCTTCCGGAGCAGGACCCTACAACACTTTACCAGGCTCTCATCAGATATTATCGTGGTAAAAAGGAGGAAGGATATGATAAGGCATTGGAACTGGCGGAGAAAGGTATAAGAGAGGCAAAAACGTCCGGAAGCCGTATTGGGGTCATGCGGGAGAAGTGTCAAGTCTTATACTGGATGCGCCGTGATGATGAATTCAGGACTTGCTATGACGAATGTCTGCGTCAGATGAAACAATATGGGATTGGATGGAATGAAACGGCGAGGAGACTTCGTGTATACAGGCTGGTTTTGGATAAGGACTATGAGCAGGCTCTGAAGGCAGCTGACTCTGTGGGTAATAAAATGGAGGTGTATCGTTTGCGCAGAGAAATATATGTGAAGTCCGGAGACTATGAGCAGGCTTATTTGTATGCCTCTGTATACAATAATTATAAAGACTCGTTGAGCCGGCTGGTGCAGTCTTCAGATTTGGCCGAATTGACAGCCCAATTGGATAACGAGCGTATGAAACTGGAAGCCAAAGTGCTGGAATACAAAAATACGAAGTTGAGTCTGGCCAATACACAGTTGGCATTGGAACAGAGCCAGTCGCATGCCGAATTGGAGAAAATCAATGCCGAGAACAGTAAGTTGGTGCTGGAGAACCGTAATCTGGAACTGGCCCGCCTCAATGTGGAAGCCGAGCGGCAGAAAGCCATTCTGAAGGAACAGCAGGTTGTGTCGCAGCACCAAATTGTTGTACTAAGCCTGGTAGCCTTGATTTTATTGCTGTTTACTTGTTTTCTTATATTCTATCTGTACAAACGTCGCAAGTCGATGGCTGCCTTGCAAGAGAAGAACCAGGAACTGACAGTGGCCCGCGACCGTGCCGAACAGTCGGATAAGATGAAGATGTTCTTTATACAGAACATGAGTCACGAAATCCGGACACCGCTCAATGCCATTGTCGGATTCTCCCAGATGCTGTCTTTGCCCGAAATGGAGTTTACTGAAGAGGAGAAGAGCGAGTTCAGTCTCCGCATTCAGCAGAATTCCGATTTGCTCACCACGCTGGTAGACGACCTTCTTGATCTTGCTAGTTTGGAAAGCGGTAAATATACCATGCGTTTGGAACCTCACAGTTGTAATGCCGTTTGTCAATCTGCCATTGCTACCGTAGAACATCGTAAACCGGAAAATGTGAAGCTGTATTTCACTTCGGATGTGGCGGATGATTATCTGATTGTAACGGATGAGAAGCGTCTGGAGCAAGTGCTTATCAATTTCTTGACCAATGCAGAGAAACATACCGAGCAGGGTGAGATTCATCTGCATTGTTCTCTCTCGGAGATTGCGGGAAAGATTACCTTTTCTGTTGCCGATACGGGTTCGGGCATTCCCGAAGATAAGGCCGACAGCATCTTCGAACGTTTCAATAAATTGGATGCGTTCAAGCAAGGTACGGGATTGGGATTGAATATCTGCCGCATTATCGCTGAAAGGCTGAATGGGGAGGTGAGGCTGGATAGAAACTATACCGGCGGGTCACGTTTCTTGCTGATATTGCCACTGAATGGTTGGGAGTTGACGGCCGGGAATTGCCGGTGAACAAAATCTACTGTACGTCGTTCTTCTCATAACATGATAATCTGATGAAGTTATGAGTAAGTTGAAATTCTCTTTTCTGGTTTTGATGCTGATGGTATCAGTCTCGGCTTCTGCCGATTGGGCACCTGCTGATGTACAGGCTGCACTGAAGAAAATGTATCCTACGGTAGATGATGTTGCCTGGTCGCATGATGAATCTTATTATGTGGCAGATTTCCTGATGAACGGTTTTGATACGAAAGTCTGGTTTGACGGGCAGGCGCAATGGGTAATGCAACAGACGGACTGGGAGACAATGGACGAAGTGCCCCCTGCCGTTTACAATGCTTTTGCCGCCAGTGAATATTCCGGAGGGATGGTGCAGAATGTCACTTGGGTACAGTTTCCCAAATGGCAGTCCATCGTGGCGGTAGAGGTAGGGATGGCAAATCTCCAGACGAAATATCAGATATTGTTTACCCCGACGGGCGAAATCATCCGTGCCCGTAATGTCACCTATACATACAATCCGCTCGGCGCAGCCACTTTCTTGTAACGTCTGTTCGCATACCTGCTGAATTTATCATATCTTTGCCTTCCCAAACCAGACTTTTATGGACAAAGACACTTTTCAGCAGGAGGTTTATAATGTAGTGGCCGCAATCCCTCCGGGGCGGGTGGTGACGTACGGACAGATAGCCTATCTTGTCGGAAGACCTCAATGTTCGCGCATGGTGGGACATGCTATGCACGATGTGCCCGACGGCATGTGTTTGCCCTGCCATCGGGTAGTGAACAGCCAGGGCAGGCTGGCACCGTGCTGGGCGGAACAGCGGGCTTTGCTGGAGGCAGAGGGCGTGACGTTCAGAAAGAATGGGTGTGTGGACATGAAAAAATGCCAGTGGGAATTCATGAAAGAGCAAATACAATAAGATTATGAAATTTATAGGTGCACATGTATCGGCCAGTGGGGGAGTGGAAGCGGCTCCCGTCAATGCCAGTGAGATAGGGGCAAATGCTTTTGCCTTGTTTACCAAGAACCAGCGTCAGTGGGTGGCAAGGCCGCTGACGGAGGAGAGTATCAGGGTGTTTAAGGAAAATTGCGGGAAGCTTGGCTTCGATTCCCGCTATATCCTGCCTCACGACAGTTATCTGATAAATTTAGGGCATCCCGAAGAAGAAGGGTTACAGAAAAGCCGTGCCGCTTTTCTGGATGAGATGCAGCGCTGCGAACAATTAGGGCTGAAGTTACTGAATTTTCATCCGGGCAGCCATCTGAATAAGATTTCCGTGGAAGAGTGTCTGGACAAGGTCGCTGAATCCATTAATCTTATATTGGGCAAGACGCACGATGTGGTGGCTGTCATAGAGAACACAGCCGGGCAGGGTAGCAATGTGGGAAACGAGTTCTGGCAGCTGGGACATATCATTGACCGGGTGGATGACAAGTCTCGCGTTGGAGTTTGCCTTGATACCTGCCACACGTATACAGCAGGCTATGATATAGTGAATGAGTATGACAAGGTGTTTGAGGAGTTTGACACAGCGGTAGGTTTCGGCTATCTGCGCGGTATACACCTGAATGACTCCAAGAAAGCACTCGGCTCCAGAGTAGACCGTCACGACAGCATCGGCAAGGGGCTGATAGGTATGGATTTCTTCCGGCGCTTTATGCAAGATGTGCGTTTTGACGGTATACCTATTATTTTGGAGACGCCCGATGAATCGCTTTGGGCAGAGGAGATAAAACTGTTGAGAAGCTTTGTCTCCTCTGATTGAGAGACTATGCCCTGAATACACATTCTATACGGTTACCGTCCGGGTCGAGGACGACACTTTCAAAATATCCGTCGCCGGAGGTACGGGGCTCTCCTGCGATGGTATATCCCGCTGTACGTAGCCGTTCTGTCTGTCGGAGGACAGCTTCCTGGCTGTCGAAGGCAAAGGCAAAGTGGGTCAGTCCCAGTCTGTTTTCCTCAATAGGGGTATTCTGTATGTCCGTACGGCTCATCAGTTCCAAATCCGTTCCTTCATCGAAGTGAAGGAAATAAGATTCGAATCCTTTTTTGGGGTTGATGTACTTTTCATTGCTGCTCCCGTTGAAGTAACGTGTGTAGAACTCTTTCATCTCTTCCAGTTGGAAGGTCCAGATGGCGATGTGATGTATCTTCATAAGTTTGCTAAATTATAATCTGTGTTCAATCTGAGTAATCTGTGGTGGGGTTGGTAATTGCAGGTGCAGAATAGGGAAAGGCTTTCCCGTCGGGTCGGTTTCGTCCCAGCCGGCCACTTGGAATCCCATATGTTGGTAAAATCGGCAAGCTTGTCCGTTCTGCTCGTTTACATCCACTTTGTGGATGTGTTTTTGGTAGACGGCGTACTCCATGAGCCGTTTTCCATATCCCTTACCTTGTTGGTCGGGGCGGACAAACAACATCTCGATGAGTTCATCGCTCAGTCCCATAAAGGCGGCAATTTCTTCTTTTTCGTTGCGGATGATGTAAAGCTCTACAGCAAGAAAGTATTGCTCTCTTATCAGCGGTTTGTAAAACTGTATATCCTTTTCTGCCAGGAAGTGGTGTGTGCTGCGGACAGAGGCTTCCCAGACGGTCAACAGTTCGTCATAATCTTGTGGGGTAGGTCGGAGTATCATCATTTATTGCATTACTTTGCTGGTTATTAATCAGTAGACAGTCAGAATTCGGCTTCTTTGGTAATCCTTACGGTTTCTCCCGTTATAGGGTGGGTAAATTCTAAGTATTCGGCATGCAGATAAAGCCGGTCTGCTTTCTCCCCGTAAAGTTCATCACCGATGATGGGGCAGTGCAAGCCAAGCGGGTGTGCTGCATGTATACGTAGCTGATGGGTTCTTCCCGTGCGCGGATAGAAAGCGATACGGGTCCGTTTCCCGTCCAGACGTTCCAGAACTTGATAATCGGTGATGGCGGGCTTCCCGTGTTCGGTGTGTACCATTTGCCGTGGGCGGTCAAGTGGATTCAGGCAAAGCGGGAGGTCGACCGTACCTTTGTCCTTTGGGACAACACCCTCGAGCAATGCGACATAACGTTTCCTGACCAGGCGGTTCTTGAACTGGGCCTGCAGGTTCTGGTGTACACGCTTGGTCTTGGCAATGAGCATTAAACCGGAAGTGGCCATGTCGAGACGATGCACCGTCAGGGGACCGTCAGCTTCGGGATATTGCTCACGCATCAGGCTATAGACGGAGACTGCATCTTCCTTGCCGGGAACAGACAGCATTCCTGCCGGTTTGTTGATGACCGAAAGCCATGGGTCCTCATAAACAATCTCCAAATTTTGGGAGGGTACCTGCATTCTTTTCAACATGGGGTTTTCCTCTACTTGTAGACCTTGCAGCATGTGTTGCAGTATAGGTTCGCACTTTCCTTTGCAAGCCGGATAATAGTGGCCGTGATGGCGTATCTCTGTCTTGGGGGAATCACCCCACCAGAACTCGGCCATGGCAATAGGTTTCCATCCGTGCAGATAAGCTTGTTGCAGCAGTTTGGGGGCCGCACATTCACCCGCGCCGGCAGGAGGTGTCTTGTGCACGGTCTGCCCGAATATCTCACAGAGATTCTTGACTTCTCCCCGGTAATTCAGCATCCCGAACTGTTCGAATAGCTTTTGCTGCAATGCTGCAGAGCGGGTTTTACGTTCAGACTTCAATGCTGAAATCCGTCTTTCCCAGTCTTCTGTCTGCGTTTGCAGTGTGGTAATCCTTGCTTTCCATGAACGTTCCAGGCGTTTATATTCCGCCTTTTGGAACTGGCTTTCCCGTATCAGTTCGGCTTCTTCCTGCGCATTGAGTTCTTTTTCTTTTCTGCGCTGTTCTCTGGCTGTTTTGGCTTCTTTCAACTGTGCTTTGGCTGTTGCCAGTATGTTTTCTGCTGACTGAATGGTCCGGGCAAGCTCTGCTGATAAGGCGGCATATGCTTTGTCATTTTCCAGTTGCCGGATGTTGCGGTTGATGGAAGAGATGTTCTCTTCTTCTATCTTGAAAAAGCCTTGTGGCTGTAGCAAGTCATATACGGGAGGAACAAAAAAGGGATGTAGGTTCTTTCTGGCCAATATGCCTGAGAATGCAGCTAAATATCCGGTTTCTCCATGCTCGGTTTGTACAATCAGTACCCCGAACATTTTGCCTTGGCGCAGTTCGTCCTTCCATGCAGTTTGTCGGGTAAGATAGCTTTGTACTTCTTTGGCTGCCAATATACATAATGGGTGCGGAGTATAGCAGAAAGGATAGGTGAACCTTTCCGGAAGCGGAATGTCGGTTATGGAAGTAGTAAAACGGTGCAACATCATGTTGCAAAGATACTATATTTCTCTCATAACAGACCGTTTGTACTGCAAATCTTTATTTCGTTGTATATAGGTTGTATCGCTTATGAAGAAAAAAACATCTTTGGGAAAGTTTTACTTATTCTCCGTTTATACAAATATGTATATATGTGTGAATTAACTTTGTTTTTGATAAATTGGCAACTCTGTTATCCTTAAAAAATGACTATTAATCTGTTTCGGATATTTTCTTCTTCCATAGACTTCTTTTTGTATACTTTAGATGTTATGCCGTCGTATGAATACGGATGAAGAGCTTTTGTCTTAGTGATACTTGTAAAATAAATTAAGTTATTGCCTTTTTTGTTTTATTGGAGAATGGTTGTTTTTTAAACTTCCTGGATATATAAAAGAAACTTATTTCTCTTTAAAAAGTTGTATATTAGTGCCTTAAAGCTTTTCAAAAGATTATATGGGCAAAAACAAAGAGAACTTAAACATATTCTTGCTTCATTTTTTAGAACGGTTGAATAGCAATGAACCCAATGAAAGGAAAGTTATTGAATCGTTGACCGATTTCTGCAACTACTATGACTTTACGAAAGGGTTTATCTATCAGACTGACGGATTCCGTTATTTCTTATTGAAAGAAACGATTGGAAATGAAGGTGGGACTATGAAACCCCGTTTCGATATGGGAGAGTTGAAAAAGGAGCATGTCGATGCCATGAAAGCTCGGGATAAACCTTTCTATGGAAACAGAAATGCGGATGCTTCATGGGATGATATTGACATTCTTGATTTCTACGGTGAGGATTCTTTGTTAATCAGGCATTTTGAAGATACTGAGGGTAAAATCATCGGATTCATAGGTTTTGCAGGCAGGGAGGAAGAGACCTATCTCACGGAAGAGGAGTTGCAAATCATTCATCTCTTGCTGGGCTCGTTCTCTAAGGAAATTGCGGTCAGGGAATATAAGGAAAGGGAAGTGAGGGCCAGCAATACATTAGGCAGTATCATGAATAATATGGGCGTTGATATTTACGTCAACTCTTTCGATTCCCACGATATGTTGTATGCCAATAGGTCTATGGTGGAACCATATGGCGGTATCGAGCATTTCTGGGGGAAAAAATGCTGGGAGGCCCTCTACTCGGACAAGACGGGGGAGTGTGAGTTCTGCCCAAAGAGGCATTTGATAGATGAAAACGGACACCCCACCAAAGTCTATTCGTGGGATTATCAACGGCCATTTGACAAGTGTTGGTTTCGCGTGTTCAGTGCAGCCTTTGCTTGGGTGGACGGGCAGATGGCGCATGTCATTACCAGTGTGGATATCGACCATCAGAAAAAGATAGAGGAGGAATTGCGGGTCGCCAAGGATAAGGCAGAACATCTGGACCGCTTGAAGTCTGCTTTCCTGGCCAATATGAGTCATGAAATCCGTACTCCGCTCAATTCCATTGTCGGTTTTGCAAGCATCATTGCCGAACTGGACGCTAGGGAAGAACGCCAGGAATACCTTGCCATCATGCAGGAGAATACGGAACTGCTCTTGCAACTGATATCCGACATTCTGGATTTGGCAAAGATAGAAGCGGGAACACTTGATTATAATATGGGGTATGTGGATGTCAGTGACTTCTGTAAGGACGTGATGCGCAACTATGATATAAAGGAAGACAAGGCTGTACCGGTTCTGTTGGCTCCCGACTTGCCCGATTACCGTATCTATACCGACAAGAAACGTCTGATGCAGGTGGTCACCAATTTTATAAACAACGCTTTGAAGTTCACCAGTGAAGGGCAGATCCTTTTGGAATATCATCCGGTGGAAGGTACCGATCAGATAGAGTTTTCTGTGACGGACACCGGTATGGGTATTGCTCCGGATGCCGTGGCTACTGTGTTCGACCGCTTTGTAAAGCTTAATACCTTTGCGAAGGGCACGGGTTTAGGCTTGTCCATCTGTAAAAGTATCATTGAGCATCTTGGCGGGACTATCGGTGCTGAGTCGGAATTGGGAGTCGGCAGCCGTTTTTGGTTCAGGCATCCGTGTGCCGAATGATTTTATTTCACTATATTTGTGCGAACTTCAATATTTATGGATAAAAAACTCTGTACCGATGAAAAACAAGACATGGACGTGCCTGGTTGTTGTGTCAGCAGCATTGCTGATGGCGGGTTGTGGCAGCAGGACAAAGAAACAAACAAATGAAGATGTAAGTATGGATAGTGTCGGTGTAACATGCAGTGGCGTAAAGACCTTGCAACTAGAGGGAGTGCAGGCCACTTGGATTCAGGATAATGCTGGTGAGCATTTGATGCCGAGAACGATTTTCCCGGATGCAAACGATGAATTGATGGAAAGTTTGTCGCTTCAAGGCGGTATTCCTTCTTCCATGAGCACCTTCCTGGTAGATACGAATGGTATCCGTATCCTTTTTGATACGGGAATGGGAGCTCCCGGCAGTCGTCTGTTGCCCGGATTACAATCTTTGGGTATCTCTCCGGCAGATATTGGATATCTGTATCTTACCCATTTCCATGGCGACCATATCGGTGGAATGATGAAGGGAGACAGTGTAGTCTTCCCGAATGCCGAAGTGTACGCATCAAAAGTGGAATATGATGCCTGGATGGCAATGCCTGCCGAAAGGAAGGCGCAGGTCGTAAAGACGATGGATGCCTATAAGGAACGGCTGCATCTGTTTGAGTTTGGCGATACCTTGCCGGGCAATGTGGTTGCCATGGAGGCAGTCGGTCATACTCCCGGTCATACGGTTTTCCAGAGTGGCAAGTTACTGGTGATTGGTGACCTCATCCATGGTGCGGCCCTTCAGTTGGAGCATCCGGAATACTGCGCTTCCTATGATATGGATAAGGAAGCTGCCGTGAAAGCACGCAAGTATTTCCTCCAATATGCCAAGGACAACCAATTGACGATGGCAGGTATGCATCTTCCTGCTCCGGCCTTCAAATAGAATAGGAGAGTGTCAAAAGTATATGAGTACTTTCATTATGCTATATTTAGGCGCGGATAGTTCTGAGCCCCTCGTTATTCCTTTTTACTTTTAGAAGCGGCAGTCTTGTTCGATGTATGTCATATATTCGTCGTAACTGATGTGCCTGCCTCCCATTGTTTTGAGGTGAGGGGTTTCGAACTGGCAATCTATCATGACGCCTCCATGTTCCCTGAAGAATTGGGCCAGATGGATGAGGGCCAGCTTCGAGGCGCTGGGAACGAGTGAGAACATGCTCTCTCCAAAGAAACAATGTCCCAGGGTCACTCCGTACAGCCCACCTACCAATTGCTCTTCTTCCCATACTTCCACGCTGGCGGCGAATCCTTGTTCGTGCAGGTGCGTATAGGCTTCCATCATCTTCGTTCCGAGCCAGGCGCCTTCTTGTTCCATCCGCAATTCTCCGCAGGTTTGTATGACGTCTTGGAAAGCTTCGTTGAAGGTGATTTCGTACTTTCCTTTGTTGATGAGCGTACGCATGGAGTGGGAGATATGGATTTCGTCCGGAAAGATGACGAAACGGTCCATCGGGCACCACCATTGTATCAGTTCTTCCCGAAATGCGTACCAGGGGAAGATGCCGTTGGAGTACGCCAGGATGAGGCGGTCAATGGATAGGTCACCGCCCACAGCGAGCAACCCGTCGGGGTCGCCGTAGTGAGGGTCGGGGAAAGCAAGTTTATCCGTCAGTTGAAAGACCATATCGTTATTCGGTTGCGGGTTGTAGTTTCAATGCTCCGTTTTCCACTTGCACGCGGACTTTTCCTCCTGCCTTCAATGTACCGAACAGAATTTCGCGCATCAGCAAGGGTTTCAAGTGGGCGGCTATCACGCGGTCCATCTCCCGGGCGCCGTATTCGGGAATAAAACCCCGTTGGAGCAGCCATTCGTGTGCTTCCTGGCTCAATACCATTTCCACCTGGCGGGAAGATAGCTTGCTGCCTAGTTCTCCGAGTTTCTTGTCGAGGATAAGTGATGCCATCGGGCGGTCCATGTCATGGAAGACCACCGTGGCAGAGAGGCGGTTGATGAATTCGGGCTTAAAGGTTTTCTTGACTTGTTTCAGCATGGCTTCTCCGGCGGTGACCTGACTGTTGAAGCCGATGGACGCTTGGCGGGCATATTGTGCTCCGGCATTGGAGGTCATGATGAGGACCACGTGTCGGCAGTCGGCTTTCCGTCCTTTGTTGTCAGTCAGTACGGCATAATCCATTACTTGCAGCAGGATGTTGAATACGTCGGGATGGGCTTTTTCTATCTCATCGAGCAGTAGCACGCAGTTTGGGGTCTTGCGTATGGCGTCGGTCAGCAGGCCGCCGTCCTCGTAACCCACGTAGCCGGCAGGCGAGCCAATCAGTTTGGCTACGGTATGCTTTTCGGTATATTCGCTCATGTCAAAACGTTGCAGGGCAATACCCAGCTCGGCGGCGAGCACTTTGGCAACTTCGGTCTTTCCTACTCCGGTGGGGCCTACAAAGAGCAGGCTTGCCAGCGGTTTGTTTTCGTCCAGCAGTCCGGCTTTGGACATTTGCACAGCTTCCACCACCTGACGGACGGCTTCTTCCTGCCCGTAGATGCGGGAGCTGATGCGTTCGTGCAGGCTTTCCAAGGCGGTGGTGTCGTCCTCTTTCATGGCGAGGGCATTGACTTTGCAGGTACGTGCCAGTATGTCGGTTATCAGTGCCTTGTCCACGGTCTGTTCCTCGGAGTCTGTGGGGTGTATTTCCCGGTAAGCTCCTGCTTCGTCCACCAGGTCGATGGCTTTGTCGGGCAGGAAACGGTCGCTGATGTAGCGGGCGCTTGCCTTTACGGCATAGGGGATGACGTCGGGCTCGTAGGTGACGCCGTGGTAGGTTTCGTATTTCTCTTTCAGGCCTTCTACGATATGTATGGCTTCTTCAATGTTCGGTTCCAGTATGTCTATCTGCTGGAATCGGCGTACCAGTCCCTTGCTGCGTGCGAAGTAGCGGTTGTACTCGTCGTAGGTGGTAGAGCCGATGAAACGTATTGCCCCGGTTTCCAGATAGGGTTTCAGCATGTTGGAGGCATCCATAGAGCCTTCGCCCGTGCGTCCGGCGCCTATCAGGTTGTGTATCTCGTCGATGTAGACGATGGCATTTCCCTCACGACCGATGCCTTCCATGATACTTTTCAGCCGCTTCTCGAAATCGCCGCGATATTGTGTGCCTGCCAGTAGACTGCCCAAGTCCAGCTCATAGATGCGGAAGCCGGCAAGCCGTTCGGGGACGTTGCCCGCTTCGATACGGGCGGCAAGCCCATAGGCAAGGGCTGTTTTGCCTACACCGGGTTCGCCCACATGCAACGGGTTGTTCTTTTCTTTGCGGCAGAGCACTTGTATGGTTCGCTCCAACTCCATCTCCCTGCCGATAAGCGGGTTGTGGTCTGCCAGATGGTCGTTGAGGCAGGTCACGTAGTTACGCCACGGTTCTGTTTTCTCTTGTTCATCGGGAGATGGCATACCGCCTGCTTCTTCTGCCAGCTCCGCTTCTTCGTAGTGGGTAATGAGCAGACTGAGGAATTCGGGCAGGTCGCCGCCGACTGCTTCCTTCAGGAAATGGCATGCCCAGGAATCTTCCAGTTGCAGCAAGCCTTGTATCAGATGAGGAACATCCAGCTCTTCGGCGCTGGAATACTCTGTCACCGTATAGGCATGTTGCAGGAGTGAGCTGAGCTGGACGGAAAGTCCCAACTCGTATTCCACATTGTCGGGGACAGTGTCCACTTCTTCCGTCAGATAGTTTTCCAGCGAGATGCTGAGCTCCACATAATTGTAGAAGGTATCTTGCAGGGTGTGGATAAAGGGTTCCTGCTCTATAATGGCGCTCAGCAGATGTTCGGGCATGATGAACTCGTGCCGGTAAGACTCGGCCTTTCTTTGTGCGGAAGCAAATGCTTGGTTTACGAATATCGTATTTTTTATATCCATATTGTTTCTTTCTTCTTATTCTTCTTCCTCCGGGGTGACGGTGAGCCGGAGGGGGAAACCTTCATTGCGTGCCATGCGGGTGGCTTTCTGTACTTTGGAGTGGGCGATGTCGTATGAGTAGATGCCCACTACCGCGGAGTTGCTCTTGTGCACCTGCAGCATCAGTGTTTCCGCTTCTACCGATGATTTGTAAAAGACGGTGGTGAGTACTTTTACCACAAACTCCATGGTGGTGAAGTCATCATTGTAGATGGTGACTTTAAAGCGTCGGGGTTCCCGTAATTCTATGCGTTCTTTTTCTTTGAAAGAAGATTGCTGTTGTTCCATTTCTTTTTAAAAACTACTGTTAAGACATTGTTCTACCGTTGTGTGGGCAACGAAAACTCCTGCCAGTCATATTCGTCTCCGTACTCGTCGGCTATGGCTATGCGTATGGTGACGTTACCCGTCTTTATCCGTTCTCCGGCACTGATGTTGGCGGTGTATTTCACACCGTTGCGCGGAGTTATTTGCTCTATCATGACCGACGGCGATATGTAAATACGCTTCATGCCCGTGGTTTCCGCCACCACCGGCACTACGTTGTAGGCTGTTTTGTTTCCTTCGTTCATGATTTCAAAAATCACTTTACAGTTTTCGCCCGAATTGATGACGTGGTTGCGGCTGTCGTCAATGAAACGTATATTCCGTATCCTCAAGTGGTCGATGGCCGATGCTTGCGGCTGTCTTCCGGATTGCGGGGGATAGGGCTGTGTCCTTTCTATCCGGTAGCTGTACTCCTCCTGCTTTTTGGGGGCTGTGGCTGCATTGGCAATGGCAGCTCCCGCAATGGTTCCTATGATGGTGCCGATGGCAGAACCCCGGTATCCTCCTCGCCAGCCTCCGTTACTGTCACCTATCAGCCCGCCGATGGCACCGCCTACATTACTTCCGATGGCAGCTCCTGCGAGCACTGCGTTAGGGTCGCCTGCAGCCATCTGGCTTGTGCCGCATCCGCTGAGGATGATGGTTGCTGCCAGGATTCCTATAAAAGACTTTTTCATGTTCATATCCTATTAATTATTATGTTGGGCAGATTGTTTTATAAAAGGGCTATTCCCGATAAATCATCTTTTTGGTCATGCCTCCGTCAATGGTGATGTTTTCGCCATTGATGAAGTCGTTTTCGTCTTGACATAGGAATAGGCACATACGGGCAATATCTTCCGGTTTGCCAACCCGTCCGGAGGGATGTTGTGAATGGTCTTCTGCCCGTAATTGTTCATAATCGTGTGTCTGAATCCAGCCCGGAGAGATGGAGTTGACCGTGATGTGCCACTCTGCAAGCGATAAAGCCAACGCATGCGTCAATGAATAGATACCTCCTTTGGAAGCTGCATATCCTTCACTGCCCGGTTCACTCATCAGATAGCGGGTAGAACAGAGATTAATGATTCTTCCGTAGGTATTCGTGCTGTTTTGACTTTTGCGGTGTACTGCCAACGCATGTGAAGTAATGAATACCGGACGTAAATTCACAGACAATATTTTATCGAACGTCTCCACACTCGTTTCTGTGATGGGAGAGAATTCACTAATGCCGGCATTGTTTATAATGATGTCAATATCCCCCCATTCCTTGAAAATATTTTGCAGGCAAAGTTCCAATGCTTCTTTGCTGTTTAGGTCGACGGGATAGAACTGTGCTCCGGTGGCTTGGGCGGTTTGCTGCCCTTTCAGTTCATTCTTGTCACAAAAGGCTACTTGGTAATTAAGCTTGCAGAAAGCTTCTACAATGGCTTTGCCAATACCCCCTGCACCTCCGGTAACGAACACTTTCTTTCCACCTTTTTTGAGGGGAAGTGTCGGCTTATGTAGCGTTTGTGCCTTACCGGATTTTTTCGCTTTCTCCCAAGCTGCTTTGCGTGCCTGGTATTGCTCGTACTGATTTTCAAGATAATTATCGGCCATATATGTTTCCGGTTTTATTGTTTAACTACGGCGTGTGCCACTTCGTACCCGATGACTACTGCCAGTCCGTTCTGTTTTAGGTATTGTCCGATGGCGGGTACGTAACCGCATCCGTTCAATATGAGCAGGGAGGTGGTCAGTATAGCAATCTGTTTCTTCATGTCATTTTGACTTTATTTGGTTTAATGTTACAAAGGTAGAGAAAGTATTGAAAAGGCTATAGGGGTAGCATTATGTTTTCTTTCCTTTTGTCATATTATTTTTTTCAATGTGGTGATTCACCTCTCCATTAATGAGAGTTATATGATGGCTTTTACTGATTTTTCCTACTTTTTGTTTGTGGCTTTTCCCACTTTTACGAAATAAGTTACATATTTCTGTAATTAGAGCTGTCAAAATGGCTATAATGATGGGAACTAACCACTCTTTATTATTTTGTATGAATTCTACTGGATTGCTCATATTTGTATGTATTTATTAAAGTTAGATATGGATAACGGTGATGAATGAGTGAGTTTCCCTATGATTTTTGTTCCAATATATAATCCTAAGATACTTAAACTTAATCTTGTTAATGTAGAACTATTTAGTAGATTGAATACTTGCTCCCAGTTCTTATTTAAATTACAAAAATAGTTTCTGACTTCTGTGGCTGTAAACGGTGGCATTTCCTTTTTAAACTCTTCAATCAAAGGAATAAGATATTCTTGTTCTCTAACTTTTAATTTTTTATAGAAAAGATCACTGTTTACCTCTGTAAAAGAAAGTGTGTCTTCTTCGTGAGACGTACAAAACATACAACTTCCCATATCGTTTACTGCATTCATAATTTCGGGATGAATTGATTTGAAGTCCTCTAAAAAACGTCTGTCTATTTTTTGCCTGAAGAATAAATCATATTGTTTCAGTAAATGATTCTCAAAAGTATCTATCGGATAAAAACCAGAAATATTCATGGTAGCATTTCTTTGAATTATATACTCGATATCAATGGTCTTAATATTGTAAGCTATGTCAACAATGGGGGAGAGTTGTTTGAAAAACAGTTCCAGCATAAATGAAATAGAAGGATTGACCATCTGCTGTCTAAGCATCATGAAGGTAATCAAAGCAGATGTTGATGCATTTAGGTTAGGTATAAGTTTTATCGCTTCGTTTAATATGGCTTTTTCTGTTGATATGTTTTGAAAATTTAGTCTGTCAATTAAAACGTCTATAATAAACTCTTTTGCTCTTTTATCTTCTGTGGAAATATATTCAATTAGGGTATCATGTAAAAAGGCTTGCATAGATAAAGACTGGAACCTTTCAGTCAGGTGTTTTTGTTGTTCTTTTGCTAGCTTTTCAAGAATACTTTTTATACACTCTTCAATTTCTTGTTTAGCTTGTTCTATGGCTGTGGTAGTGTATTTATCAAAGTCTGTCCGTAGGATTTCGAGGCAAGAGCTCTGGAGGTCTTTAGAGATTTGCCCATCAATTGTTAGATTTCCATTGATAATAACTACATTATTAGAGTTCTCAATCTTTCCAATGTACTGTATTTTATTGTTGTCTAACATATTCAGTTGTTTTTGATTTTTTTTTACTCTATTGAGTCATGTGGCATATTCACATGCTTCACCAATAGACTTATCTTTTCTCCGAATAAGTTCACTATATTGATACAAGATAGCCTTCATCTCTCTTCCTCCTTTTTTCCTTGAATTCTCTTTACTTGTTCCTCTATTTCCTCAATCGAAGGCAGTTGACTTTTAATATCTTCGGGAATCAGCTTAGACAGCTCATACTCTGATATGCCGATAGGCTGATTTGTTGATTCCAGTGCATATTGCGCCATTACTTGGTTTTTTGTCTTGCAGATAAGCAAGCCGATGGTGGGGTTATCGCCAGGTTTACATTTTAGATGGTTTACGGCACTGATATAAGTACCGAGTTGACCTATAAATTCAGGTTTGAACTTCTGCACTTTTAGCTCGATTACGCAATAACAACGCAGTCCCAAGTGGTAAAAAAGCAAGTCGGGATAGATTGTTTCATCGCCTACTTCCAAAGGCATTTGACGCCCTACGAATGCAAATCCTTTACCCAATTCAAGCAGAAAACGAGTGATATTTTGTGTCAAAACCTTTTCTAACTCTAATTCTTGAAAATCTTTGGTAATGGTTAGGAAATCGAAGTTATAGGGGTCTTTGAGTGTCTGTAGAGCTAGGTCACTTTGCGGTTTTGGTAGCAGACGACTGAAATTGTTTACCGCTTTGCCTTGCCGCTCATAGAGATTGGTATCAAGAAAGTTGAGCAAAACGGCACGACTCCAGCCGTTTTCTACAGTTTCATTCAGATAGAATAGAGCCTTATCCACTTCCTTGCATTGGGAGATGATATAGAGATGATGCCCCCAAGGGATGGAGAAAAATTTCTCTTCACCTAATTTGGAAACAACTTGTTGCCAAATTGTATATGGCTCATTATAAAATAGATACCACTGCTTTATACTGCGTATGTTTCTATATGAGAACCCTTTCATATCAGGAAATTCTGCCATCAGCTCACGACTCAACTCTTCGAGAAATCCGCTTCCCCAAGTCATTTCTTTCTGCCGTTCTATAATTTCTGCCCCCAGTTGCCAGTAAAGGTGAAGCAGTTCGCTGTTCACGCGTACAGCCGCTTTAATCTGTGCACTACGAATGTCTTGTTTTAGGTGGTTTACCCAATCCTTGAACGGTTGATTTATAGATAGTGCTGTTTTCATATTTTTATTTTCTTCATCGTCATATTCGATGTTTCTATTTCACAAAGTTAAGAAAAAGAATTTATTTCAACTGTAATCCTTTCCGTCTTTTCTACCTCTCCACTTTTACCACACAATATACCATCTCCCCCTCTCTTTCCTTTACCTCATCCCGTGTTGCTGCAATATCCTCCCGAACACGTTCACCCGTTTTGCAGAGAATAGGTATCGCACTATGTCGCTGTATTTCCTCCTATATTTTCGTAGGCGATAATTATTCCCCTTGTAGGGCTTCAAAAGGGAATCCGTCTGTTTCCCTAAGGAGAACGGTTTGTTTCAATATGGAGAACAGTTTGTTTCATTAGTAGGAAACTGTTTGTTCCGTTAAAGAAAACAGTTTGTTTTATTGAGTGCGAACAGTTTGTTTCATAGTATGTGAACACTTTGTTTCTTACTGTTGTAACAAAGTGTTCACCGTTGTGAACTAAAGTGTTATCTATATTTTCAGTGATAAAATGACATGAAAAGGGGGCTGAAGATTACCTTTCTACCATTTGTATTCTTCGCTGTAGGAGTCGAAAGCCGGTTCTCCCGGAATGTTGTATTGGTGGAAAGTTCTGCGGATATAGTTCTGGTCTTCGGGGGAAAGGTAAGATTCTTCCCGGTAGAAGCGGTAGTATTTTCCGCGGCCGAAATGGGCTATCAACTGGCTTTTCAGAGGTTGGAGATTCTTGTAGGGAACTTCATCGAGCAAGTGGCTGATTCCCCATGCGACATGTATCTTTTGTGTCGATTGGAAATAGGCGCATTGGCTGCTATCCTCTGGAATACACAGTGGATTGATGATGCGGATGGACGGGTACTCGGGGGTATCGCGAAGGGCGGCTAAGCGATGCAGGCAGTTGTCGGCTTTCGGGCATTGGTTGTTGAAACAGCGTGAGTAGTTGGCAGGTGCTAAAGGTTTCTCGGAAGAATGTTTCATGTTTATATATACTTTGATGAAGCGACAAAGATAGCACTAACTTTTTGATATAGCCTTCTGTTCTCTTGTTTGAAATGCCCCCTCATTGAAAAAACAGCAGCCGGAACCACTGAATTCAGTAATTCCGGCTGTACCGTTCTTTCTTATAAGTATGGATGGACTATTTCACCTGGATGATGTCATAATTCAAGTCACTCACAGCTTCCTGCAGGCTGTCGTTGACAAGGCGCAGGGTTGTGTCGTTCACTACTACGAAGTACACCGGAGTGTCCCCGTCGTTCGGGGTCAGCTTGATGGCTGTTTTCTTCTTGTTGTCGACGTCTTTCTGGATAACTTCTTTCTTTCCTTTGGAAGTAAAGCTCTTGTTCTTTCCGGGGCCTTCGGCATCCAGATAAGTTGTTACCAGCGTGTAGCCGCTTTCTCCGTCGGGACCTACACTGTCTACGCTCAATACATACTGGATGCCCGGACCGTCGGCGGCGGGAAGGATTCCTTCGTATACGGCTACGGCAGACGAGTCATTGCCGGTAACAGCCATTACACTTTCGTCCATGGCGACGGCGTCATTGTTCTGAGTTCCTTTTGATTGGCAGGATACCAATGCAGCGGCAAGGGCTGCAATCATCATTACTTTTTTCATTGCTTTAATGGTTTAAGTTAATTATAAAGACGCAATAGCGTTTGTTATTCATCTTCTTCTTTCTTGATGACGAGCAGCTTGTCCACCCGTCCGCGGTCCATATCCACCACTTCGAAGTCCAGGTTTTTGTAGCTGAACAAGTCTCCGGCTTTCGGCACCCGTCCTATCAAGAACATGGCAAGACCGCTCAAGGTGGTGAAGTCTTCTTCTTTCAGGTCATCATAGTTCATAATGCCCATCGCCTCCATAAAGTCATCCAGATTCATGGAAGCTTCCACCAGCATGGAACCGTCTTGACGAACAACGATTTCCTCTTCTTCCGTTTCATTCTCTTCGAGGATGTCTCCGAAGATACTTTCCGTCAAATCGTGCAGGGTGATGATACCTTCTGTATTTCCATACTCGTCTACAACAACTCCGAACTTGTTTTTGTTCTTCTTAAACAGCTCTAAAACTTTCTTTGCATACAAACTTTCCGGAATAAACAAAGCAGGGCGTGCAATACTACGTAAGTTGAAGGGTTGTTCGCCGCCCATCATCAAGATGATGTCCTTTACGGAAACCACACCGATAATCTCGTCCTTTCCCCGCTCCACCAGGAGATATTTGCTGAAGTGTTCTTCGTGGATGATACGCAGCACCTCTTCCGGTGTGTCTGTGGGATGGAGCACGACGATGTCGCGGCGATAGGTCATCAGGTCATTCGCTCTTTTGTCCGAGAAGCGGAACACGTCACGCAACATTTCCGTTTCGTCTTTGTCGATGACGCCTTGTTCCGAGCTTTGGTGCAGAATCATCTTCAGTTCGTCTTGTGTCATTTGGCGTTCTTCGCCGCTGTTCAGTCCGATGAGTTTGTTCATCAGTTTGGTGGAAGCGCTCAGCAGGCATACAAACGGATAGGAAATCTTGGTCAGCACAATCATGAAGGGGCTGAGCATGGTGGCCCATCGTTCCGGGTTGTTCAAGGCGATGGACTTGGGCACCAGTTCGCCTATGATGAGCGACAGATAGGTGATGATGGCTACTACGGTAATCATGGCGAGAGTCTTGGCATAGGCGGCTACTCCCGGAATGAGGGCGAACAGCGGTTCTACGTCATCAGCGATGGTGGCACCACCATAGGCACCGGATACGATACCGATAAGAGTAATACCGATTTGGATGGTGGAGAGGAATTTTTCGGGTTCTTCCAGTTGTTTCAATACTCCTTTGGCTCTTTTGTTCCCTTTTCCGACAAGAGTTTCAAGGCGTGCTTTACTTGAGGAGACTAAAGCGATTTCATACATGGCAAAAATGCCGTTCAGAATAAGTAAAAGTAGAATGATAATAAACTCCATAGTGGATTTTGAATAGTTTGTGAGGCAAAGATAATGATTTTTCAGTATTTATTGTTAATATTGCCATCCATTAGAAAAAATAAACAATAAATAGATGAAAAAAAGAATTATTGCCTTGGGGCTTTTGTGGTGTCTGTTTGCCGTAATGTTGCAGGCGGCACGTGTAGACACGGTGTTGGTGAGAAGTGCAGCCATGAATAAGGATGTAAAAGTTGTGTATGTATTGCCTGATAAGGCTATCGGCAAGCAGGCTTGTCCGGTGGTTTATCTGTTGCACGGTTATGGCGGCAATGCGCGGAGCTGGGTGCAGCTGAAGCCGGAATTGCCGCAGATGGCGGATGAGAAAGGAATCATATTTGTATGTCCGGACGGCAAGAACAGTTGGTATTGGGACAGTCCGGAGAATCCTGCCTACCGTTATGAGACTTTTGTCACCTCGGAATTGGTGAAGTATACAGACGGGAACTATGCTACCATTCCCGATAGAAAGGCGCGTGCCATCAGTGGATTGAGTATGGGCGGCCACGGTGCTTTGTGGAGTGCTATCCGCCATAAGGATGTGTTCGGTGCGGCGGGCAGTATGAGTGGAGGAGTGGATATACGGCCGTTCCCCCAGAATTGGGAAATGAACAAGCAGTTGGGAGAGTTTGCTGCCAACAAGGCATCTTGGGATGCGCATACGGTGGTCAACCAGCTGGATAAGATTGTAAATGGAGACTTGGCGCTAATCATCGACTGCGGTGAGGCCGATTTCTTTCTTGAAGTGAACAAGGACTTGCACAACCGGCTGCTGGCAAGGAAGATAGACCATGACTTCATCACCCGTCCCGGTGGACATACCGGAACGTATTGGAATAACTCCATAGACTATCACGTCCTTTTCTTCGACAAGTTCTTTAAGAAGTAAGTAGCTTATTATTCGATGGTATAGTTCACGGTGCGTGTGTAGTCCTGCTCGTAGCCGTTCCTTATATGCCTGACGACTGCATGGCAGGAAGTGACGATACCCCGGTTATCTAACGTATAAGTATAGGTGGTGGTCTCTTCACTTTCTCCGTTGCTGTCCGGGATGAGTTGGGTAATCAGATAGTTTGCAGGTTCTCCCAATATCTTCCCGTATATGGCAACCGCATGCATGGAAAGCGGATACATGTCCGTAATGAATAGGCTTGGTATTTCGGAGATATTTGCAATTTCATTGCCTGATGGTGTGGTAGCCGTACTGTTGTGCTCAAAAGTGTCAACCTTTTGCTGTATGCGCAATGCCCGGAAGTTGCTGTAGTCTATTGTAATGAATGAGTATTCTTTTCCGTCGTCCAGCTTTTCTGTGATGTTTTCCAGATAGTATTTGTCTTCGGTGTTGATGAGGTAGGAGAAGGTGTAAGTACGGGTATTTCCTGCCATATCCTGACTGGTACAAGTGGTGGCATAACCTTTGTCATTCAGCGTGTAGGTTGATACTGTACCTGCTTCGTCGGTTATCACGGCTTGATGGTCCTTGTATTCGACAGTAGTGGTATTCTCTATCTCGAAGAGTTCGTCTCCTGCTGTAAAGCTCTGTTTGCCGGTGTAGCTGGTCAGCCTGCCTGCACTGTTGTAAAGATAGGTATGGGTGGCAGTAACCGGTTGCGCATCGCTCTCTATCACTTCTTTGAGTTCGATTTTGGAGAAAGGAGTGGTGGGGTAGGTTGACGGCTCCGGTTCTGGCGTATCATTGCCATTGTTATCATCGCTGCAAGCTGCCAGTCCGCCGAGCAACAGCAGGCTGAACATGATTCCCGAAAATCGGGTGATGATTGTAACTCTTCTGTTTAGTTTCATCCTATTGGTCTTTTTATTTGATGCGTACGGCATGGCTTGCCCGGCGTTCAATGGAGTTTGCGAGAGTGGTCACTCTTAAAGAACGGGTATCTTCTTGTGCGGGCGGTTGTATGCTTCCGTCGATGGCGCCGAGTGCAGTGCTCAATAAGGCTTCGTTGGTATCTCCAAAGGGCAGGAAACGTGACATGTCGCTCATCTCATTCACTACATATCCCGAGTAGGCCGGTTGGAATCCGGATTCATAATCAGATTTCCCTTCCGAATTGTATATCTTGCAGACGATGGGATTCATCGTTATCATCAGTTCGGGGCTGGAGAAATTCCTGGAACCTACATTCTTGCCTACGGTAGTACCGCCGATGATGACAACATCCATATACGGGTCGAGGCAGTTAATCACCATTTCGGAGGCGGAGGCAGTCTGGCTGCTGGTAAGTACGTAGAGAGTATTCAGGTTTAGGTTTGCTCCGTTTCCGATGAGTCCGGAGTTCAGGGTGAACGGTACTATCTGCGGATTGAAGCGGTTGTTGAATTCCAGGTACCCCAACTCTTGTCCCAAGGCGGAGGAAGGTGCAAGCATGGTACACAGCAATTCTGCGCAACTCAGTAATCCACCGTTGTTGTAGCGCAAGTCAAGGATGAATTCGTTGACTTGCTGTGATGCGAAATATTGGAATGCGCTGCGCAGGTCGTTGTCATATTCATTACTGTTGTCCGTGGGGCCGGAACTGAAGTGGTTGTAGACCAGATAACCTATTTTCTTGCTGCCTGATGTATATACATTCTTATAGTGCACCGGGTTGTCGTTGACGGGACGCGCCGATGCTATCTGTCTGGGTTTGTCGTAAGCAACGATGGCATTTTTCTCCACGTCGTAATAACCTACTGTAAGTTCCATGGCACTACTTCCATACAGTTTCTTATAATTCTGTTCAGTAATAAAGTTCCCGTCCATCTTCATAATCCAGTCACCCCGTTTCAGCCCGATTTCCGAGGCCGGGCTTCCGTCGGCAACGTAAAGAATCTGTGCAACAATGGCATTCTCTTCTCCTTCTACTTCTATCTGGTTGGTAGTGAACTGGAATCCGTAGCTGTAATCCGTATAGGGGATGCTGCGGGTAGTGGTGACGCTGACCAGACTGTCGATGGTGGAGAATTTGTCTTCTTCGGATTTGAGCGAGGCAAAGAAAGTGAAAGGGGCTTGAAAATAGTTCAGGTCGTTGGTATGGGGGATAGCGTCTACCCAATAGTACCACACACGCATGGTATCGTCAATCCAGCGGTCTGTCTGGGTCTGTCCGGCATACTCTTTCCAGCGGTCCACCCCGCAGGAAGTCAGATAAATGGGAAGAATCAGGGTTCCCAATATGAGTATCAGTATATTTCTTGCTTTCATGGGGGCAAAGATAGTGCAAATTGAGTGCAGAACTTTCATGCTTGCATGAAAAAGTTTTGCCGAAATACAGTCTATCTTATCTAAAGATAGAAAATTGCTTGCTTATCTACCACAATTGTGGTATAAAATTCCCTAATCTGTGTCATTGTCTGCCCCGGCTTATCGCTCTATCTTTGCAACATCCGAATGAGAAACGGTTTATTCACCTAAAATACAAACGACAATGGAAACAAAGAAATTGCACTTTGAGACTCTACAACTTCACGTTGGACAAGAACAACCCGACCCGGCAACTGATGCCCGCGCCGTACCTATCTATCAGACAACTTCGTATGTATTTCGTAATTCGGCCCATGCGGCAGCCCGCTTTGGCTTGCAGGACCCGGGGAATATTTACGGGCGGTTGACGAATTCCACCCAGGATGTGTTCGAGAAACGTGTGGCGGCTCTGGAAGGCGGTGTTGCCGGATTGGCCGTAGCCTCGGGTGCGGCAGCCATCACTTATGCCTTTGAGAATATCACCCGTGCAGGCGACCATATCGTGGCAGCTAAGACCATCTACGGTGGAACGTATAATCTGCTGGCCCACACATTGCCTGCCTACGGGGTTACCACTACTTTTGTGGACCCGGGCAATCTGGACAATTTCGAGAAAGCGATTCAGGAGAATACCAAGGCAGTATTCATTGAAACGCTGGGAAATCCGAATTGCAACATCATTGACATTGATGCCGTTGCTGAAATAGCACACCGTCACCGGATTCCTCTGATTATAGATAACACCTTCGGTACTCCTTACTTGATTCGTCCCATAGAGCATGGGGCAGATATTGTAGTCCATTCGGCAACGAAGTTCATCGGAGGGCATGGTACGTCCTTGGGTGGTGTTATTGTAGATAGCGGCAAGTTCGACTGGGTGGCCTCGGGGAAGTTTCCCCAACTGACGGAACCGGACCCGAGTTATCATGGAGTACGTTTCGTCGACGCTGCCGGTCCTGCTGCCTATGCCATCCGTATCCGTGCCGTATTGTTGCGTGATACCGGTGCCACAATCAGTCCTTTCAATGCTTTCATTCTGTTGCAAGGATTGGAGACGTTGTCGCTTCGCGTGGAACGTCATGTGGAGAATGCCTTGAAAGTGGTTGAATTCTTGAAGAAGCATCCCAAAGTGGTTGCCGTGAACCACCCGTCCCTGCCCGAACATCCTGACCACGCGCTTTACGGGAAATACTTTCCGAATGGAGGCGGTTCTATCTTTACGTTTGAGGTGCGGGGCGGTGTGAAGGAAGCGCAGACGTTTATTGACAGTTTACAGATATTCTCGTTGCTTGCCAATGTGGCTGATGTGAAATCCCTGGTTATCCATCCTGCCACCACTACCCATTCCCAATTGAGTGCACGGGAATTGGAAGAACAAGGCATCAAACCGGGCACGGTCCGCCTCTCCATCGGGACAGAACATATCGATGATTTGCTGGACGACTTGTCCCAGGCATTTGACAGAATTTAAAAGAATAACAGTATACGATAGAATGAATATTGCTGTATTATTGTCGGGAGGTGTAGACAGCTCCGTGGTGGTACATCTCCTTTGCGAACAAGGTTACCGTCCTTCTCTATTTTATATCAAAATAGGGAGGGACGATGCCGATTATATGGACTGCTCTGCGGAAGAGGATATGGAGATGGCTTCTGCCATTGCCCGGCGTTATGGATTATCGTTGGAAGTAGTGGACCTGCACCGGGAGTATTGGGACCAGGTGGCGGCTTATGCCATTGATAAAATAAGACGTGGCTTGACTCCCAATCCGGATGTGATGTGCAACAAGCTGATAAAGTTCGGGTGCTTTGAGCAACGTGTGGGGAAGGATTTCGATATCACGGCAACCGGGCACTACGCCACTACGGTGTTGAGGGATGGAAAGACATGGCTCGGTACCGCTGCCGATTCCGTGAAAGACCAGACCGACTTTCTGGCACAGATAGATTATCTGCAAGTTTCCAAACTGATGTTTCCATTGGGCAGACTGATGAAGAATGAGGTTCGTGACATAGCCCTGCGTGCCGGATTGCCCAGCGCCAGACGTCGTGACAGTCAGGGCATCTGCTTTCTGGGAAAGATTGATTATAATGATTTTGTGCGCCGTTTCCTTGGCGAAAGGGAAGGGGATATTGTGGAGTTGGAAACGGGTAGAAAGTTGGGCAAGCATCGGGGCTATTGGTTTCATACCATCGGCCAGCGTAAAGGATTGGGGTTGGGTGGAGGACCGTGGTTTGTTGCCCGCAAGGATGTGGAGGAGAATGTGATTTACGTGTCCCGCGGATGTGATACGGCATTGCAATACGGCTATGAATTCCGTATGTACGATTTTCATTTCATTACGGATAATCCCTGGAAGGGAGCGCAGGAAGAGGTGGAGGTGACTTTCAAGATACGCCATACGCCGGAGTTTGTCAAAGGCAGGTTGCAAAAGGAGGCGGAGGGTTACCGCATTGTTTCGGAAGAAAAGCTGCAAGGCATTGCTCCGGGCCAGTTCGGAGTGGTGTATGATGCTGATGCCCGGCTGTGTGTCGGGAGCGGGGAGATTTATATATAATACTCCACCAAGTCTACGATGCCTGCCTTCATGGCATATTTGGTGGCTTCGTGCGCATTGTTTACACCCAGTTTCCGGAAGATATTCTTCCGGTGGCTGTTTACCGTATGGAAGCTGAGGTTTCGTTCGGCGGCTATTTCTTTGGTTGTTTTCCCCAGGGCTATCTCTTTTAGGATGCTCCGTTCGGCAGTAGTCAGTAAATCATCTTTGATGGTAGAATGAGTGGGGGAGGAGGAACCGTTGCCTGCGAGCAGCAGGTTACTGACGTGATTACAGATGAATCGCTCCTTGCGTGAGGCGCATTGTAGTGCGGTCAGTATCTCTTCTTTGGAATTATCCTTCAGCGCTACGCCGAATGCCATGCTGCTGAACAATACCTGGCGCAGGAACGGTAGGCTCAATTCGTCGGAAAAGAGTAGCCAATCGGCTTCCTTGAAGCGTTCGTGAAGTACCATTAGCTCTTCGGCTCCCGAAAAATCAAAAAGGGTATAGTCCAGAATGACAACGGCGGTGGGATGCAGGCGTAGTTGCTGTATCAGTTCTGCCTTGTTGTCGGCTTCCAGCAGCAGGGAGGTGTCTTTCTGTCTGCCCAATAGGAACATCATGCCTGCTTTGGTGATATCTTGATTGTCTGCAATGATAAATTCTCTCATGACATTGGTATATAAAAAACTCCGCTACAAATGTACACTTTTTAGTGTGATTTGCGGCGGAGTGGGAATATATATATTTATATAAGGGTTTTACCAGGAACGTCCCTTGAATATGTTGGATTGTTCCAGCGGAACCAGGTTCCCGCTCAAAGTCATGGTGTTGGAGTTGAAGTTCGGGCTGATGGTTACGGTTGCGTTATTCCCGCCATTGGTCAGCGTAAGGAATATCTGGGCGGAAATGCCGATACCCTGGATGCTGAAGTTACAATTCACGTTGCCCCGTTTGTCGGTAGTCATTTGGATGTCCGATACGGTTCCGTCTACTGTTACACCGCCAATGCCGTTAGGACCTGGGTATACGGTGTTGAAGGCTACCTGCACGGTGCCACGTCCTTGGTTGACCAATACGAAGTTGGTGTTGGAGTTTACAAATGCGGTCTGTCCGTTGCGGAACATCACTTGGTCTGCCTCCATTACGAACTGGTGAGCTTTCAAGGCCGCCATTGCGTCATCGTACGAAATGGCATCCTGTGCTTGTTCTTCAGCTTTCAGGCGTGCACGTTCTGCGTCTCTTTGGGCTTTACGGTCTGCGCGCTTTTCAGCTCTACTCTCTTGTGCATACATGGTCGTTGTTGCCATGCTTACCAATACTACTGCTGCTAATGCAATAAACTTTTTCATAATCGAATCTTTTTTTGTTTAGGTTTAATAAATTGTTCGTTATAAGTTTATTGCAAGAACAATGCCTATCCAGGATTGTTCACCGGTTTTTTAATTATTTTATATCCGATAGCAGCAATAAAGATACTCATTACCGGACTGATAAGGTTGAAGAAGCAATAGGGAAGGTAGGTCAGTGTGGGTACACTCAAAATGGTGGCTTGCGTCATGCCGCAGGTGTTCCATGGGATAAGCGGGGAGGTGACGGTAACGGCATCTTCCGTGGTACGGCTAAGTAGCCGGCTTTCGTAGCCTTTCTTTGCGTAAACGTTGCTGAACATGTTTCCGGTGAGGATAATGCTGATGTACTGGTCTGCCGTGGCAAGGTTCAGGAACAATCCGGAACATACGGTGGATGCTACCATGCTGGCTGTATTCTTCATGAAGCGGACGAATAGGGAAGTGATGCTTCCTAGCATGCCGCTTGCCGTCATGGCTCCACCGAAACACATGGCGCAGATGATGAGCCAGATGGTATTCATCATTCCTGCCATACCTCGTGTGGCAATCAGTTCTGTCAACATGTCACTGTCAGTTTGTAGACTGGTACTGCCATAGAATGTCATCATTATCCCTTTGAACATATTCCCACCTTCCGCTATCTCATTCAGTAGTCCCGGTTGGAAGATGAAGGCGAATATCCCTGCCAGTAGAGTGGAGAGAAAGAGTGTGATGACGGAAGGCACTCTCCGGGCAATCAGTATTCCCGTAATCACGGGAACGGTCAGTAACCAGGGAGTAATGTTGAATTTGGCGTCCAGTGCTGCCGTAAATTCCGCGATCTGTTGTGTATTGTTCGTTTCGTGTGTGAGTCCCATTACTGTAAAGATGACAAGGGTGATGAGGAGAGAGGGGACGGTGGTAATCATCATATAGCGGATATGGCTGAATAGCGGTGTTTCCGTTACGGATGAGGCAAGGACTGTGGTATCCGATAACGGTGAAACTTTGTCTCCGAAATAAGCTCCCGAAATGATGGCACCGGCTATCCATCCCTCTTCAAAACCTTGTGCCTTGCCTATGCCCAAAAGGGCGATACCGATGGTGGCGATAGTAGTCCATGAACTTCCCGTCATTACTGATACCAATGCACAAATAATGCAGGTAGAAGCAAGGAAAAAATTCGGATGGATAATCTGCATACCATAATATATAAGGGTAGGTACCACCCCACTTATCATCCATGTGCCGCTCAAAGCACCGATAATCAATAGAATAATGATAGCTGTGGCAACACCTGAAATGTTGTTGGTGATGGCAAGTTCATAATCTTTCCAAGGGATGCGGTAGAAAGCCATGCCGATAAAGACACACATACCAGTGGTGGCAAGCAGGGAAATCTGGCTTCCTCCACTCAAGGCGTCACTTCCGAAAGTATGGATGGTGGCGAACAGCATTCCTACGAGAAAAGCGATGGGAAATAGAGAAACGAGTGGAGAGGGTATTTTCTTTGCTGAATTCATAGGGTTGTTTTTGACTATGCTTGGTTGACGAATCTATTATTAATCTGTCGTTTATAGTTTGATGCGACAAAGGTATAACAATTCTGTTCAATATCTTCCTTATCCTTTGCATGACAAATAAAAATTATCAAATCTTTGCGTTTGCTTGGAAAAATGATAGTATCCTTGTTATTTCTTGCTGTAAAGGGTGATGGACAACGATATTATTGTTAAAATAACGCCGGTGCCGACCACGCCACTCCATCCCCAAGTCTGCCAACTGCTTCCTGCAAGGAAGGTACCCAAAGAGCCGCCGATGAAGTAAGTGGTCATGAAAATCGTATTTACCCGATTGGAGGCAGACGGGTAGATGTCGAAAATACTGGTCTGGTTGCTGAGTTGGATACATTGCATGCCTATGTCTATAAGAATGACACCGGTAATGATACCTGCATAGTTGTTTCCGCAGAAAAAGAGCGAGGCCCATGCAAGCAGAATCATTCCGCAACCGATAAAGTTGAAATTGCGTATGCCTACCTTTTTTACATATTTTCCTACAAAAGATGCGGTTAAGGCTCCGGCAATGCCGCAGAGCCCTAGTATGCCGATGACATCGCTGGATGCATGGAACGGGGCTTCTCCCATTTTGAATGCAAGGCAGGACCACATGGCAAGGAATGAGCCAAAGGCCAGTCCTGCACGTATCGAGTAGATTCGTAGAGAGGGGTATTCTCTTACTAATGAGAAAAGAGACTTCATCAGCCCGGAATATTTGCCTTGGAAAGTCGGTTGTATGTCCGGTAGTACCTTTAATACAACGATAGCGCATAGTAACATCATTCCAGCGGCGATGAAGTACATTTCACGCCAGCCAAGCACTTCACCCACAAATCCGCTGACAACACGTGATGCAAGTATTCCAGTCAGTAATCCTGAGATGACGACACCTACATTCCGTCCCTTGTTTTCGGGGCGTGAGAATTGCGAGGCAATCGGTACAAATATTTGGGGTATCATGGAGCAGATGCCGGTAATGAGTGATGCTGCCCAGATGATGTAGATGTTCGGTGCCATGGCAATGGCTAGAAGGGAAAATATGAGTAGGAAGAAATTCGTCAGGATGATATTCTTGCGTCGATAGAGGTCTCCTAATGGGACGATGAACAATAATCCCAGCGCATATCCGATTTGTGTAATCATGGCAATGAGGTTCGTTTTGAATTCAGAAACTTCCAATTCATGCCGCATGATATTAAGCAGGGGTTGATTGTAATACAAGTTGGCTACGGACACGCCAGCTACGATAGCAAGTGTCCAGAGTATATGTGCCGGTAATCCTCCGTTTTCTTTCAGTTCTAGTTTCATGCTGCAAAGATAATGTCTTTCTGTTTCATGCGCAAGATATGTGAGTATGATAAGAATATGTGTGAAGTGGTATCATCTTTTTAGCCTTTCCGTTTGTTATACTATTATTTTGTTTGAGAATAATTGATTGGAGCTATCTTGGATAAGCGGAATGTTGTATTGATATTTAAAGATACGTTGGGCATGGGAAATGAATGGTTTAGAGAGTTGCTGGGTATGAAATACAGGTGGACGAAATGCAGGCTCTTCTAGCAAACGAGGGTTGGTAAGGTGAATTCGATGACTCAAGGAACCTACCGTTCCCCCATTAGACCGCCTCCTGATGACATACTTGGGATTATCCTGCTATTGACTGAAAACTCGGGTATATATTAGTATGAATCATTATTACTTAAACTTATAATAGTATGAAACATTTATTGATAATAATAATAGTAGTGTCATTATGCGTTTTCCTGCTATCCATCGGTGTATATCATAAGGTTCCCTGGTCTGTTCTGCCAATAGTGGCTAGTGGAATCTGTATATTATGTTGGCTTTTGTTCCATTTGCTCTGTATCAGTGAAGAAAGAGATTTACTGAAAGAGGGAAATCAGTATTTCATTGATACCTTTCAAAACATACGTAATCCCATTTCTTTGATTAAGACACCGTTAGGGGCAGTTTACGAAGGAGACTGTCCGGAAGACATAAAGAAGGAACTGGCAGTTGCACTTCATCATATAGGCGGGCTGGAGCAGCACTTGATAGCGTTAATGGAGTTGAAACGACTATTTGGCAATTCTGGTAGCCTGGTAGTTGCAGAACATGAAATCGGCGCATTTATGAGGAAGAAAGTGTCTTTTTTACAGTCTCATGTGGATGGGTTGCAGATGAAGCTGGATTTGGTTCCGGATTTTGACTATGCAAGCGCTTGGTTTGATCCGGGAAAGATATCTCCGGTTATCGACCGGTTTGTATTGAGTGCCATCGAGTGTTCTCTGCCGGAAACGCACCTCTCGATGCAGGTTTCGTTGAAGGGAGATTACTGGGCAATCAGGATTAAGGATACAGGCAACAAGCGATTTCTGAAATGTTGCAGATGGTACTCGTCGCGGCTTCCTATTCTGCGACCTCTGCATGGCAAGCAGTATGGCATGGGCGGTGTGTTTTTTGACAAGTTGATGAATATATGTGACGGGAAAATACTGACTTTGGAAAAGGAGGCTCTGCTTCGATTTCCCATAAGATGTTCGTGTGCGGTTTCGGGGGGGTATACATCCTTAAATATTCCGGACACTTTTCAGGTGAATGAGTCGGAAATGGCTTTCCATGGTTTCTCGAAGAAAAAAAATATGGATAGACCTTTAGTGATACTTGCGGATAATGACAAGGGATTCAAGGATTATCTTGAGAAACGTTTATCGGAATGTTTTGTAGTGAGGAGCTTTGATGACGGTCAGGAAGCATTGGAGGTAATATGTGAAGAGTATCCGGATTTGGTGATTTGTGATATCATGTTGAAAGGTATGAGCGGTGAGGAACTTTCTTCTAAACTGAAGACGTCGAGGGACACCTCCTTTATTCCGGTGATATTGATGGGGGCGCACATTGATGTGAAACGGCGGGAAAAGCGTTGTTCTTCTCAAGCTGATCTCTTTGTATGTAAGCCCTTTAATCTGGAGGACCTTAAAGTGGAAATATCCATATTGATAAATAATAGCCGTTTTCTTCGGAAGACATTTCTTCAGAAAGTTTTTGGAGAAGATTTTTTAACGAAACCTATGGAGCGGGCTCAGCAGGATGCCAATCTGGCATTTTTGAATGAAGTGAAGCTTTACATTATGGAGAATATGGATAAAGAGGATTTGACAGTAGATGATATTGCCTCCAGGATGTGCATGAGCCGGACAACCTTTTATAATAAGTGGAAGTTGTTGACGGGAGAAGCACCCAAATATTTGATTTCGAGAATCAGGATGGAGAAGGCACGGGAACTTTTGGAAAGCGGAAAATTTTCTGTGACTATGGTTGCTGAAATGGTGGGTATGCGAAATCTGAAAAACTTCAGAGGCAGGTATAAGGAGTATTTTGGAAAAACACCGAAGGAGTTTATGAAAAAAGTATGATATTTATCTGAAGAAAACTTTCATAGAAAGGCTGTCACATATTAGATAATGGACAGCCTTTGTTTTGAAATGGGAGATAGGAGAACTGAACATCCTAAGCTAGCTATAAAGAAAAATCTCTCATCGTTTTGTTTTGGGGATAACTGGGTATATATGATTAGCTTTACTTGCCGATGCATCATCGTATTCTCGTTGATTATCAATAGTTTGCGTCTTAAAAGGTAGACTACTCAAAAATTTACTTGTTTTTTTGCGAAAAATCGAAGATTTAACGTTTTTTTTCATCGACTCTCTCCGAACAGAGAGAAAAAAGGCAAAAACGGCCCTTTCGAGCCCCGACTGACCTCGTCTGCAAAGATAGGGCATGTCGGGGTTTATTTCGCCAAAATGGGCTGTAAAATCGAGGTTGGATTCACGGATATTTTCGGATTCCGAGTAAGGTATTTTGTGATTGATCGGAGTGGTTGTTGGGGACGGTCCTTCACATCCGGATTGCTTATAAGATTTGCAGCCAAAAGAAAAATGGCTGAAACCATTTTCATGGCGCAGCCATCTCTTTTTTCCCTTAATTTGACTTTACTTTAATGAACGTATATATGAATACGGGGATAAAGTAAAGTTGCTGATTTCATGGAAAAGTGTAGATTTCAAGCCTCAATTTTGATGGAAAAGTGTATGAAAGGAGCCTGATTCGTTGGAAAAAGTGTGCGAATTTGAATTATTCGCTTGAAAAAGTGTAGAACCACTTAAATATCATATCTTCTATTCTTGCGATTTTTACATATAACACATCATTAAATAGATGAAAAATAGTATATTTGCATATTATATGATATGTTGAGCTATGACGAAAAGTACGATGGGTACCAAGTTGCCAAGAAAGTTGGAGCAGAAGATGCAGATAGTAGGAGAACAGATCAGGCTGGCCAGATTACGCAGGAATCTTAGTATTGCCCAAGTCGCTGAACGTGCCACCTGTTCACCTCTTACGGTTTCACGTATAGAGAAAGGTGTACCGACGGTAGCAATAGGTATTTATCTCAGGGTGCTTTATGCGCTTCAACTAGATGATGATATTCTTCTGCTTGCAAAAGAAGATGCAATGGGAAAAGCATTACAGGATTTAAGTCTTAAACAGCGGGAAAGGGCATCCAAAAAAGAATAAGGTATGAAAAAACTCTATGTATTTGCTGATTTTGATTGGCTGAAAGAACCAAGGCTAATTGGAGAGCTGAATTACGAATCCCTTCGTGGTTCTGACAGCTATGGATTTTGCTATAATGATGAATGGCTTAAGGACTATGGAAGTCTGTTTCTTAGTGATGACTTGAACAACTATCCCGGTCAGCAATACACGGCTCCCGGCAAGGATATTTTCGGATGTTTTTCTGATGCCCTTCCAGACAGGTGGGGGCGTACATTGATAAATCGTCGGGAGCAGATTCTTGCAAAGGAAGAAAAGCGTCCGGTACGTCGGCTTTCTTCATTAGACTATCTTATCGGGATTGAGGACTTTTCTCGCATGGGAGCTTTTCGATTCAAGGAATCAATGAATGGAGATTATATCAATGCAAGCGAAGTCCTACGCATACCACCACTGACAGATATTCGTGAGTTGATTGCAGCTAGTTCCGAAATAGAGAAAAGTGAAGATGAGAACAGGTTACCCGAAATGCGTTGGATTGCTCAACTGGTACAACCTGGTTCTTCTCTTGGCGGAGCGCGTCCAAAGGCAAGTGTAATTGATGAAAACAGAATTTTGTATATAGCAAAATTTCCGTCCCGTAAAGATGATTATGATGTTGGACTTTGGGAACATTTCTCACATCTGTTGGCCAAGAAGGCTGGTGTCAATGCTGCAGAAACAAGAGTAATCTCTACAAGCGACAAATACCATACTTTACTTTCCCAGCGATTTGACAGAAGGGAAGACGGTAAGCGCATACATTTTGCTTCAGCCATGACTCTTTTGGGCTTAAATGATGGAGACAATGCCAATACCGGTAACGGCTATCTGGATATGGTTGATTTTATACTTCAGAATTGTACTAACGTGGAGGATAATCTGAAAGAACTGTATCGCAGAGTCGCGTTCAATATCTGTATTGGTAATACAGATGATCATTTCCGCAATCATGGTTTTCTTCTGACTGCCAAGGGGTGGACTTTATCTCCGGCTTATGATATGAATCCCACTCTGAATGAGTATCAGAGCCTGTTGATTAATAGTCACTCCAATAAATCGGATTTGAATGAATTGCTGAATTCTTGTGAGGAATATATGATACAGAAGAATATTGCTCAGCAAATCATCGGCGAGGTACTTGTTGCAGTTAAAGACTGGAAAATACTGGCCACCCGACTGCGTATTGAGAGAAATGAGCAGGAACGTTTTTCTTCTGTCTTTGATAGGCAAAACTTATCGACGTAAATCACAAGAAAATATAAGCCCTGCAAAAATAGTATGTTAATGTTTGTTTTAATATTTAGCACAAAAATACTGTAAACGTTTACAATGAAAATAATAGATCAGAAAATGAATAGTTTGTTATATTATCCATATATTAATTTACCTCAAAACGATTGGACAATACGCGCTTTACTTTATTATGACAATGTGAACGCTATTGTCCCTACTCAATATTTTTACGAACCAGAACACTATAACCCGTTTATGCGAGAAGCAATTATGAATGAATTGATTACTCCAATAAATCCTATGGACGTTCTCAATAACCCGTATGAAGTTTCTCTAAGATTTATTGAATATTTGAGTGCAAGAAAGAGTGTAATAGAAAGACGTAGAAGTTTTTTTTCAAACCAAGCACATATAATTCACCGTGATAAATCCTTATCCTCATACAGACAGTGTAAACTGCATATAAATAAATTTGATAGTGATGTTTTTAATTATCTTATGGAGATAGGACTTGCTGAGCGTATAGATTATAATTGGTATAATGTAGAAAATAAAACAGCTAATGATCTTATGTTTTTATTATCATCAGTTATTGCAGATAAAATTCAATCTATATTGGCTACTGATAAAATTGATTATAGCTTTTCTCAGATTTGTGCACAAAATAATGATGTCGAATTACGAAACAGACAGTATAAAAGAGACTTGATACTAAAAAATCTTATACCATATCCAAAACAGATAGACATAACAAATCTTAGGAGATTTAAAGAAAAACATCACGATCTACTTATTGCCTTTAGAAGCAAAGTTGAATCAATAGTCTTGAATTCAGCAATTTCTCCAGAATCAAAAATGTTTGAAGTCACTTTGGGAGAGCTAAAAATACAAAAAGAAGAATTATCTAAGAGAATGAACGAAAGCCATTTAGGCAATATTAACTTTGGAACAATATGTGGGACTATTTCTGCAGGTATAGGTCTATTTGAGAACTCTTCAGTCGCTACAATTACGGGGTTATTGTCTGCAATTTATTCTGTGTGTAAGACTGAAAGACCAGAAAGTGTGGCAGATCAAACAGGACTTAAATATTTGGCCTTAGTTGATAAAAGAATGAGAACACGCGAATAATGTATTGTTAAACCTTAAATAAATAAAAATATGAGTTTTACTTGGATTCCATATTACAAAGAATTTGCTCAAAGATTGACACAATTTCAAAAAGATAGAAAGCGACTGTTAAATTTGATTTATGATAATCGAGACGAACTGCTTGCAAAATACCTTCACGATCAAGGAGGCGAGGGCGATTTATTAGAAGATATTGACCCATTCACCGTATTTGGCTTGTTTAATAGAGGTATTAAACATGAGAATAGAATAAATTCAGCAAAATTATTTAAGAACATACTTGATATAAAAGCAGATATTCCGAAAGATTTTGAAGGTATTCCTGTTCTTAATAATCAGAAGTCTCATTTTTTTGGATTTAGATCCCATCGAGGGAAAAATGATATACAGAATTTGTGGAACCTATTTATAAAAGTTGTTAATGATGAAAACTTTGAAGAGGAATACAATACGGTAATCAAGCAGTTCATCATTAAAGTGAATATTACAATGGGGCTATTTTGGATTCGTCCAGAAAAATTCTTGGCTTTTGATCGTACAAATAGGCAATACTTAAAAGAGCAGTATGGAATTAAATTACCTAATAAGGCACCTGAGTATTCTGAATATATGAAAATTTTGGATAGCATTAATAAGAAAATGGCTTCAGGTGAGATTAAAGAAAACACTTTCTATGAATTATCTGCAAATGCGAATAATTTGGGATATGATAATTCTGATTATGACTCCTATTTAGAATGGGGTTCATTTTACAGTGAATTATGGAAAAAACGAAAAAATATTATACTTCAAGGGGCTCCTGGCACAGGTAAAACGTATCGTATTCCAGAGTTAGTAGTACGTCTATGTGAGCCGGAGTTCGATGCTAATAATGCTACTCGTAAAGAATTAATGTCTGTTTACGATAGATTAAAAGAAGAGAAACGTGTTATGTTTACCACATTCCACCAATCGATGGATTATGAGGATTGGCTGGAAGGTCTACGCCCTGTTTTAGAGAACGATCAAGTAACATATAAAATTGAATCTGGCATATTCAAGAGGTTATGTACAGAGGCAGAACGTCCATTGTCTGCAAAAAAAGATGTGAATATATCAGATGAGGCAATAGTATGGAAGGTATCATTGAGTGGTACTGGTGATAATCCTGTGCGCAGAGACTGCATGAAAAATGGATATATCCGTATAGGATGGGATGGATATGGTGAAAATATAACAGAAGAAACGGATTGGTCAATACACAATGGAGAGGGTAAAACAATATTGAATGCTTTCATTAATACGATGAAGGTTGGAGATATTGTAATGAGTTGCTATTCAAGTCGTACCATTGATGCTATAGGCATCGTTACCGGTGAATACGAGTGGCATGATAATTTTGAACACTATAAACGAGTACGTAGAGTTAAATGGCTTGTTAAAGATATAAATGAAGATATCGTAAAGTTAAACGATGGCAAAACTATGACTTTAGGAACGGTTTATAGGTTGAATGCCATAACCTTGGATAAGGTTAAGTCTTTATTGGATAAGTATGAAGCATCCAAAACCTTGATTGATAATAATAAGCCATACGTAATTGTTATCGATGAATTTAACAGAGGGAATGTTTCGAAAATATTTGGTGAACTGATAACATTGCTTGAGCCAGATAAAAGAAATGGAATGAGGAATGCTGAAAGCGTACTTTTACCATATTCAAAGAAAGAATTCTATATACCTTCAAATGTTTTTCTGGTTGCAACGATGAATACCGCGGACAGATCTCTTGATACTATTGATTATGCTATTAGAAGAAGATTCGCGTTTATTACTGTAAAGCCACAAGAGATTGATGATGATAATTTTAACTCTGAATTGTTTCGTGAGGTAAGTAATTTGTTTATAAGCAATTATGACGAATACGCTGAAAGTGGATTTGACGACACAATTAAGCTTCTACCAGCAGAAACATTATCAGAAGAGTATAGACCAGAGGATGTTTGGATTGGTCATAGCTATTTCATCATGGATGGCGAATATGCGCTTCAAGACAGATTGCTTTTTGAAATTATTCCCTTACTTGAAGAATATATTCGAGATGGAGTTTTGACATCTGAAGCACAACAAACAATAGACAAGCTTTATTTGACTGCGACAGAACAATGAAACTAATACGACTTCAAGAACAAATAGCTGAAAATACTTGTATTCATCAAGATATAGCACAAGATATTATTCCTCATATGAAAGATGGGGAAAATATTGTGTTTTCTGTTTGTCGAAAGGATAATGATAAAGAAATGTGCTTGTCCCTCAGTAGAGATAATGACCATATCTTTGCCAAAGGCTCATATTTCATTGGGCTTGATTGGCTTTCTACGGGAAATGTAGCTATACAAGTTAATCCCAAGATGAACGAGGGTTATGAGATAGATTATATACGCATGTTAAATGATTCATTAACAGAGTGTGAAAACTACAATCATTTAAGTAATCTTGTAACTATATATTTTAATAAGCCTTCAATTAAAGTTTCGCAACAACAAGATTTACTAAGTATATTTCTTATAACAGAGTACCTTAACATACTTAGTTTGATTGTAAAGAAGGGGCTGAAAAAGAGTTTTTACATAGTAACAGAGAATTTGCATAATAAAATTAAGGGTCGTATAATGGTTGACCAAAATATGCGAACAAATATAGCGAAAGGACGTATAACCAATAATGTATGTAAGTATCAGGTTTATGGAACTAATTCACCTGAAAATAGAATTTTAAAATTAGCATTTCGTTTCTGTGTTAAACAGTTGGAAGTATATAAATATGCTGTAAACACAGAGCTGTTGAATAAAAAAGTTAGATTTATACGACCTTATTTTGATAGTATAAGCGACGATATATGTGTTAGAACAATAAAAACATATAAAGGTAATCCCGTTTATAGGGATTATAATCAGGCAATTGAATTCGCTCAATTGCTTTTACGTCGTTATAGTTATGATATTACGACTATTGGACAAAATGACATTTCTACGCCACCTTTTTGGATAGATACAAGTAAACTGTTTGAGCTATATGTATTTCATCACTTACGTAGAGTTTTTACTGGAAAAAATGAAATTAGTTATCATGTTCGTGCGCATTTCCAAGAACTTGACTATCTTTTAAAACCTGAGTTATGGCCTAATCCATATGTGATAGATGCCAAGTACAAACCTAGATATAAAGAATGCAAAACCATATCAAAGGAGGATGCCAGAGAAGTGTCTGGGTATGCTCGTCTAAGTAAAATTTACGAATTACTGGGTTTAGATGAAGAAAGTGCCATTCCCATAAAATGCTTGATAATATATCCAGACCAAGATAAAAATGAGTTCTTTACGTTCAATCGGGAAAAGGAGCCCGAATTCGAAAGAATATCAGGATATGTAAGATTGTACAAGGTGGGAATAAAGTTACCTCTTATTAATTATAAGGGGATATATTACCCATCCGAAAGGTATTAACGCCCTTCGCCAGATCAGGTCTGGTTCGGCTCTACCGAAGTCTGTCTCGCATACCGCTTTCTATAGGGTGGGAAGGCAGCTGCACTACAGATGCCGGGTGGGGATGATATATTCCGCTCTGCCTGCGGCAGCACACAAAAAACATAATTAATTGTAAAACGGAAACGACTAAAAAAATACTAACTTTGTAAAATTATAATCTGTCCGAAAAACTGGAAGTTTACAATATGTACTTAGATTTTATAACAGATATCGCCAAAATTGGTGACAGAATAACAATTAAATGTGCTAGTGGAAATTACACCGGCAATATTATTAGATTGACATCCGAGATGATCGCCATCAAAGATGACAATGGGACAATTATTGTTAAAGCCGATTCTGATATTGATGGAGGTGTTGAACTTATTAATACAGATATTAATAACGGCACTGACGGTCGCATTGAATCGGATCAATTATCACATCCGAATGAAACTACTGGCGCTTTATCAAAATCTCCAGTTAATAATTGCCTTGATTTATTTGACTCACTAATCAATAATTCGGGTGTATCTCTTGATAGTATGACTATCTCGAATGGCTCAATTATCGAATCAACTACTCTTTCTCTTGCTAAAGATGAGTTTGCAGTTCTTCTTGATTCAGGCGAAGAAGTGCCAATGAAGAAATGGTCAATAGCGGGATATAAACAATCCGAATGTGCTGATGGTGATCGCATTTATGTGAATTCATCGCCTTTTTCAGGAACTATGGCGATGACATATGAAACATTGTGTGATACTTTCGTTAGGTATGTTGGCGGAAACAGAGCTCCTGTCTTGCATAGCATTAGGCATACTCTGAATAAGACTCCCGAGTTCCAGGACTATACTTCTGATCTTATTCAATTGAAGAAATTCATATCAGAATTGGGGAAAGATACTAGCCATAATTCGAACGTAAAAGATACACCAACTATCAGCCAAAAAGAGTGTGATAGATTGGAAAAGTATATACAAGAGATTATTGCTGGAGAAGATCCTGCATCACCATTATCAGACGCAAAGATTCGAGCCGGATATGCCGCCGAATACGGAAGAAAATATAAGACAAAAGTAATTCGTGAAATTCGCGATAGATTGGGCATTCTAGACAAAAAAGGAAGAACTATATCACTTGATAATCAAGCTAGCAGTCAAGAAGCTAAAGGTGTTCTTCCAACCTGCGAGATTAATAAATATTTTGTTGCATACCATAATGGCGCTGCGACAAGCAACGATTATCCCGAAATCCGATTCCTTGACGATGTAGTAGAACCATCTTTGTTGTCTGAATTACAGTCATTTCACAAAGGGTCGGCACCAATTCCAGCCATTTGTGATGTATCAAGAATAGGTCACAATTATTATGCAACTTTTTTGGTAAAACCAGCCAGTGTTGATGAACTAAAGAAATATTCCGAGGTTTATAAATTGGCATCAAAGATAGAAGTTGCAAATGCCCTCGACTCATATATCTCTACATTGGGCGATACTTCTGAACACCATACACAGACAGAAACGAGTCTTCCCGACATGCTCGCCTATGCTAGAAAGCAAAGACTTATTCATAATTACGATGTAGCAGAAAAGACATACCTTGAATTAGTTGATAAGGAGTTTTCACTTGATGCGGTTGTGAAAGAGTTGGCTGATATGTATCGAGAGATTGGTAAGCTTGACACAGCCGTCTCCATTATGGAGCAATACCTTGACAAGATGGAAGACATGCAAAAAGCATATAATTTTATTGCTACTTTGTATGCATCGGCCAATGAGATTGAAAAAGCACTTGAAGCTCTTAATAAAGTCATTTCAGGATCGACATTACCTAATCAAAAATCCAAGACACTTTACAATATTGCTCTGCTTTATATAAAAAAGAGTGATAATATAAATGCGGTACATGCATTGGAAGAGGCCATCAAGCTAAATCCATCGAATAAGAGTGCGAAGAAACTTCTTGAACTAAGAAAGAGAGTAGACGGCAAAAAACGATTGGAGAAGAAAGTTGACAAATTGTTAAACTTTAAAGAAGATCCGCTTATTGAGTACGATCTTATTTCAAATGACGCAAATGAGAAGATCATTTTAAGCGAAGAAACTAATGAGCACCTATTGATCGCAAAGCAGTTAAAAAATGCTGGATTAGAGAATTCGGATGAATACAAAAATGCAATCATTGAGTACGCGAAGTTAAAAGGAATTGATCTGATTAAGACCGGCAATATTTTCTCCGGTAAAGAGTATTTATTGTCTGCAGCTCTTCAGGAAACCAATGAACAAAAAATTGAAAGTGAGTTACTTTATATAGCAGCTCACTATCCTTCCCCTCATACGCAATTGTTGAGTGACACAAAGAAGGATATTAAACAATTCTTTGAGCAGGTTGAACCGATTGATAGTGAGGATCTTTTCTATGGTATATTACATCTAATAGCCACGACAAAAGCCTCAAAGCGTATCATTAGCGCATTATATCAATCTCCTTCATGGAAGCCATGGATTCTCTCATATTTAGGTGTCAAAGACCTTACACCAACAAAGTATGTTGAGATCATACAAAAAAGAGCCTCACTAGAAAAGGTATGTTTTGATGAGTATGTTTCCTCTTTAAATAATATTCTTAAAGAAAACGACATTGAAGAGATTTTCAAGTCTCTCACTCAATTGCAACCAACTCCATTCTTATCCGAAAAAGACACTAATAATATTTCTGAAGTTAAAGACGTTGCTGATAAGGTAATACAGCTTCGAACTGCATATACATATGACAATGCAAGCGATATCTCAAATGCTATAGAAAGAAAAATAGCAGATATTAAAGAGGGACTTTTATTGTATCCCACCAAAGTATCGTGTTGTCATATTTCAGCATTGCTAATAAAGATATCGGATATCTGCTCAAAACTAATGGAAAGATTAGTCGAAAGCAAAGAGCCTGTAGTATCAATTGATGCAATTTGCGATGCCACGATTGATTCCTCGGGTATCTGCCAGGTCCAGATTCAGGTTAGCAATCTTGAAGGCAGGATGAAAATACTGGCCGGAACGGTATCAATTGTTCGTGTCAATAACAGAGACCTCGAGAAGCAGCGTTTTTCTAAAACTCTAACGGATACGCTATATGGAGGTGGAATTCAACATTTCCAGTTTGAGTTGCCATTAACGGAGCAAGAACAATCATCAGAAATCTTGTCCCCACTCACAATTGTTTTTGACTATGACAAAACTGATTTTTCAAAAGAGTCCAAAATTGTTAATTTGAGCATAAGAATAAGTCGGCCTGAGCAGTTTGTAACAATCCCAAATCCATATTCGGAATTTGCACATGCGAATACAGTTGAAGACGATTCAATGTTCAAAGGCCGAGAAGAAACGATCAGTGAGATTTGCGAAAATATTATCAAAGGCAAGAAATGCTATGCAATCTATGGACAGAAGCGCTCAGGAAAGTCTTCTGTCTTGTTCCACATTGCGAAACGATTACGTAATGATAATAAGGCATTAGCGGTTCATTTCTCAATAGGTGAGAATCTACTAGGCGATAGAGATACAGATGAGAGTGTACTGAACAATCTATATTACCTATTTCTCAAAGAAATTGAAAATGGATTGAAGAGAGTTGATCGTATAAAATTCAGAGAGCTATTTAACAGAGGTGTTAGATGGGATGATATAAAAGACAATCCAGAAGCTCAGTTTAGAGACAGGCTGGATTCTATTATAGATGCCATCAAAGATAACTACTCATTTGAATCAAGTAAAATCATATTGCTGATTGATGAGTATACCTATTTGTATTCCTTCATTAAAACGAAGAAATTGTCATCTCAATTTATGGCGAAGATGAAGGCATTAATTGAGAATAACTATTTTACCGTTGTTGTCGCAGGACACGATGCAATGCCTCAGTTCTTAAATGACTTTGCTAATGAGTTCAAAATATTCGAGCCTTATAAACTGAGTTATATTGACGAAAAATCAGCGAGAGAACTGATAGAAGATCCTATCAGGAACGAAGATGGATCAAGCAGGTATCAACCTGAAGCTGTTAATAAAATACTTGAATTATCAGCATGTAGTCCTTTCTATATTCAGATTCTCTGCGACGAAATTGTAAAATATGCCAATGCCAATCGACATTCACCTATTACTATTATTGATGTAAATAATGTATTGAAGTTGTTGGTTAGTAACCAAGGATCAATAAGTAAAGGCGATTTCGAGAACCTGGTTTCAAGTGGAGATGGTAAGCTTAATCCAACACTTGTTGCTAAAACCTATAACATTCTTCAGGAGATTGCTGTTCGAACTAGAAAAATTGAATATTGCCCTCAGAAGGACATTAACGTATATGGCAGATCTGAAGACGATGTGATAATCAATGATTTGATCGAACGAGATGTAGTGGTCAATGACAAACTCTATGTCGGAGAAAAACGAATAAAAATTAAAGTACAACTGTATAAAGAGTGGATAAATAACAATGCAGACTAATAATCCCTTCGCTTCTGCTGGCACAATTGTCAACGGCGATTTATTTGTTGGCCGATCTGTTGAATTAACGGAGGTATATAACCGAGTATTGGGAAAGAACTTTGGTAATCTATCTATTGTTGGAATACCCAAGATCGGCAAGTCTTCTTTGATGCAGGCCTTATATGATAGAAGAAATGAACTCTATGATAACAATAAGTACGTTGTAGTGTGGTATACTTTCAAAGCAATTGAAGAGTATGCAGATGACGAGCCGCGAGAGATTTTTATTGACATAGCGCGTAAAGTTGAAAAAGAGCTCAAGAGACATGGATATGATGTGTCAGAAATATCATACTATGTCAATGAAGTGTCAAATCTTGAGATGAGATTCACTGAATTTCAGTCTACTTTACTTGATATGTTTGAAGAGCTTGTCTATAATGGGATTCGTGTAATTTTATGCCTGGATGAGTTCGATTATTGCAAGAACTACCTTGAGGAGTGTCATTTCCAGTTACTCCGTGAGCTAAGCTATCGTCCGGAGAATAAGATTGCTATAGTAACCGCATCTCGAAGATCAATCCACGACATAGAAAAGGATTCTGGTGGTGGTTCAAATTTCTTTGAAACATTCAAGAAGATATATCTAAAACCATTTTCTATAGAGGATATCCGGTTGCAAAGGAATCTCATAGATGGGGTTTCTGAAAATGATTGTATTCTTCTTGATAAAGCAGTTGGTCGTCACCCATACTTAAATGCAATAATACTTGATGAGTTTTTCAATACAAGGGATATGAAATCAAGTATTGATAAGCAGATAAATTCCGTCTTAACTCATTACGATTATCTTTTCAGGATTCTAAAGAAAGACAAGCTCGATGATAAGGTAGTAAAACTATACTCTGGTTTTTCAGATACTGTATCCCAGGAGGAGGAAGAATATATCTACAACAGGTATGGAATCTTCGACAACATTGGAGACAACAAATACGTGCCGTTTTGCGATACATTCGAGCAGTATCTTAGCCAATTGTATAGGACAAATCCATACAACTTATTATGGGGGAAAACTGAACGAGGTTTGCGAGCCATAATAAAGTATGCTCTTGATCACGAATATGGAGATGATGTCAGACTATGGGACCCAGAAATCAGAGACCTATTTTCACAAGAAGACTGGTCTAAGTATGTCACTCAAAGGCGAAAAGAAAAAGAATTATTTAAGGGAAGAGCGTCTGATTGCATCATTGACCAGTTGTACCCAAGACATTATATTGTACTCATCGAAGAATATTGGGACGGTAACATTGACGCAATAATGGGGCATACTCTCAACTATTGGCGTGACGAATTAGCTTTCATTTGTAGATATGTGCGTAATCCAGAAGCTCATAGTAGGATAATTCTTAACAATGCAGAAAAGACTAGAGCTACTGTATTCTGTCAAGAGGTAATAAAACGTTGTCAATTACATAGAGATGAGTTAGGGGAACTTGAATAAACCTCAACTAATTATCCTTTTGCAATAAGCTCAAGAACAGCGATACGACACTGTCCAGAATTTTGTGTAAATGAAAACTGGGATTCAGATATAAGTCATCCTATATCTGGATTCTGTTTTCAAAAATAAGCATAAATTGATTCATAATCAAGCCCCAGTTTGCAATAGGCATCGTCCATTTTTTTTCAATCTCCATCAGGGAAAGATACACGGTCTTTTTTACGGCATCATCTGAGGGGAATGAAAGTTTTGATTTAGTGTACTTTCTGATTTTCCCATTCAGGTTTTCGATAAGATTCGTAGTATAGATAATTTTTCTGATTTCCAGAGGGAACTGGAAGAAAACAGTCAGGTCATCCCAGTTGTTTCTCCACGAGAGTATGGCATAAGGGTACTTTCCTCCCCATTTCTTTTCCAGCTTGTCAAGTTCCGTGGCAGCCACTTCCTTGTTGGGTGCATTATAGATATTCTTCATATCTGCCGTAAACTCTTTTTTGTCCTTATACACGACATATTTACACGAGTTTCTGATCTGATGTACCACACAGATCTGAGTGGATGATTGAGGGAACACGGTGCGAATGGTGTCCGTAAATCCATTCAGATTGTCAGTGCAGGTAATCAGTATATCCTGCACTCCACGGGCTTTCAAGTCGGTCAGGACACCCATCCAGAAAGAAGAACTTTCCGATTTGCCGACCCACATGCCAAGAACCTCTTTCAGACCGTTCCGCTTCAGACCGACACAGAGATAGACGGTCTTGTTCATGACCTTGCCATTATCACGTACTTTAAAGGCAATTCCGTCCATCCAGACTATCAGATAAACCGGATCCAAAGGACGGTTCTGCCATTCCTGGGCGGCCTGATTGACCTTGTTCGTGATGATGGAGATGGCCGATGTGGAAAGTTCAATCCCGTATATCTCACGCATCTCCTCTTCTATGTCGGAAACGCTCATCCCTTTGGCGTATAAAGAGATGACGAGCTTTTCTATGGAAAGTCCACGGCTTTCATGTTTGGGAACCGCTATCGGCTCAAACTGGCCGTTACGGTCACGAGGAATGGAGATGACAGACTCTCCATGTTCGGTCTGGATTTTCTTGGGATAACTGCCATTACGGGAGTTGCCGGTGTTGTTGCCCGAAACAGAATGCTTCTCGTAACCCAAATGGACATCCATTTCACCCTCAAGCAATTTTTCCAGTACTTGGGCATGCAACTGCTTCAAAAACTTGCTAACGTCGGCTTCTGTCTTGAACTGGCTAAGAAACTCCTTGCTTAATACCTCATCAGGCACTACTTGATTCTTTTCTTGCATAATCTTCTTCATTTGGTAAATGTATAAAAATTAAAAATACGGAACTCTATCTGAATCCCGTATTTTCATTTACACAAAATATTTTATAGTACCAGCGATACCTTCGGATCGTTACCATTAGAAATGGCTGACCTATCATAAGCATCCGATGAAAGACATCTTAACAACTTTTTACAAGTTGGGCCGTTGTTACCAAGTTGTTCAAAGTTGGGTTCGATTTGCTACAAGTTGGCTTCTTTTTGCCAGTTATGAGGAAGGAGTTTCCGCAGGTCTAGCTTCTGATTCTCATATTGTGGGATCCTGACCAGTACATCTTCCATCCATTTGCGCGGGTCCACTGCATGTTCCTTGCAGGTGCTTACCAGTGAGTAGATGACGGCAGCCCTGATTGCAGAGTCGTGATTGCCGCAGAACAGGAAGTTCTTGCGTCCCAAAGCCAGCGGTCTGACTGCATTTTCCACGAGATTATTATCTATCTGATATCTGGCGTCTCGCACGTATCGGCTGAGCCTTGGCAAAAGCGGAACAGTATAACCTATCGCCTTACCTTACCTGCTGTTTTCAGTCCCATTGGATGCGGTGTCGTACATCCATTTCTCGAAGGTGCATATGGTCGGGTAGGATATCTTTTCCCTCATTTCCTGCAGCTTTTCCGCACTCCTGCCCTGTTTCTTCGCATCACTCTCTACATTGTACAGTTTCCCGATCAATTGTAAACTTCCCCTTTTTAGGACAGCCTTCAATTAGACAGCAAATATAATTCATTTTGTTGTTCCAATTGCATGTATGGTTCGGTGATTGATTTCAGATAGGCCACCCTAAGCGTAAGCTGTAGAGATGTGCAAGGCCGCCTTTTGGCGCTTGCCTTGGCCTTGCTCAACTCGGAAGCGGAGCTATATTTGCCTGTCTGAACATCAATCATTGTGTGTCACACCTTTTTGTCCGGTACTCCATCGGCGGTATGTTGTCGAGGCTTTCATGGGGTCTCTCATTGTTGTAATAACAGTTCCACTCTTGGGTTACCCGTTTCACTTCCTCTATGTTTCTGAAGATGTACACGTCAAGTACAGCCCTTCTGTAACTGCCATTGAACCGTTCCTTTGAAATGAACTTCGGGCCGCTATCGCATCTGATATTTTTCGGCTTGCCGTTCAGCCAGATTACCTTTTCCAATGTCTTTATCACCCTTCTTGCCGAGAAAGACATTGAAACCTCCTGGGACACCGCCACCTTATCACTGTCATCCATTATGTTCAGCACCCAGAACTTCCATCCGCACTCCAGGACATCACCAACAAAATCCAGAGGCCATGTCGTATTGGGTTCGGAGGGCTGTTCCAAAGGTGTCTTGACCCTTGCCGGAAGTCGTTTCTTCAAACGGACACGTTTCTCGTAGTGCATATTCTTGTACACACGGTAAACCTTCTTGTGGTTCCAATTCTTTCCTTCACGCCTGAGACGTTTGAATATCTTCCAGAATCCGTCTCCGTATTGGGCTGCTGTCCTTATCGCTTCTTCAACTTCAGTGTCATCTCGCTTCTCCTGATAATAGTAATACGAACGGTGGATCTCCATCAGCTTGCACGCCCGAGCGATGCTCAATTCGTATTCCTCAACAAGCTCGACTGCTATCTATTTCTTTATCTCGGGCTCTAGAGTTTTTTTTAATAACATCCCTCAATATCCGGTTGTCCAATGCAAGGTCTGCGTACATCTGCTTCAGCTTCCGGTTCTCCTCCTCCAGTTCCTTCAATCTCCTGACCTGATTCACATCCATACCGCTGTATTTTGACTTCCAGTTATACAAGGTAACCCGAGTTACCCCATGTCCCCGTGCCACTACTTCTGCGGATATTCCGCTTTCCAGTTCTTTGACGGCTTTCACCATCTCGCTCTCGCTGTGAATACTCTTTTTCATTTAGTCCTCCTTCGACAAAGTTATCGTTTTTTGTCTAATAAAGAACTGTCTGGTTTTTAGGGCAGTTTACAAAAAGGGGAAGTTTATATGGCATTCATATCCTCTTTCTATTTTTGTTTTTTATTTGCCCAAAAACTCTTTGAGAGTTAACGACTTAAGACCAAGCCCAATAGCACGAGAACGAAGCATATTATCTGACGTAAGCAGAATCGGATTGCATCCTTCTTGTTTGTGTTTCAGCGCTACAGAGAGAATCTTACAGTCTGGATTTGATGCATTAAAACCATTGGGGAGCAATGATGTGTCCGCATCTTCCATCTTGGAGAAATTCTGTTCAAATGCACGGCATATGTTCTTAGCTGCGTTGCTCAGAGCTTGTTTGTCAACGCTTTCCTTTAATTTGAGCTTATCCAGCTCTTCAAGTACTGTTGCGGGGATAATCACCTTGTATTGAGAACCGATTTTTGAAATAATATCCGGACACTTGACAAACACATTTGTATCTATGATATATATGTTGTCCATGCCCTCTACAATTTCTGTTCTCTTGCGCTCGAACTTGGACAGATCTACTTTGCCTACCACTGTAACTCCAATATCTCCAGCTGTCAATCGTTTCGGCTCATGCTCTCCAAATTCTACAAATTGTTCTTCGTGAGCCTTGAGAATATACTTTCTGACATCATCTGACATCTGCCGTTGCAGCATTGTAGAATCAGCCACAATGATTGTATTCAATCTTGCTCTTGATGTTGCGACATTGAATAGTTTTGGGTCTAACGAATAGGGAAGAGATGCATTTGGAATAAAGAATATGCAATAGTCCACTGTTAAGCCTTGTACTCTATCAACAGTTTCTATCTTAATTGTGTCAGGCAAACTTGCACCTTTCCAATTAAGAATGAAGTATTTTTGTAACTCCCTAATAGAGTCTTTGAATTTTGATAGGACAGCAATTTCACTACGAGGTGATAGCTCATATATCTTTTGTACGACATCAATGATTTGTTCAAAAGCATTAATCGGAGCCTTTTTTCCCGTTTCAAGTTCTAAATCTAAAAAATTTGGACCACCTTTGGGGTTTATAAATGGCAATTGAATAGGGACATCTACGATTTTCGAGACAGACCTCAAGTTGTTATTGTAGAAAACACCTGTACTATCAGCAGCCCTCGGCATTAACCTAAATGTATCGCTAAGAAGGTACGAATCAAGTTTTTGCGTATTACATAATGTGTCAAAGCCATTAATTATTTGACTCCAATCTTTATCACTAATAATATCGTCGTTTATTGCAACAATAGGTGATAACTGTTTCTGATCACCAATCCAAACCACTTGTTTGCCCAATTTGAATGCTGCTGCTATCATAGGAAGCAGAGCCTGGCTCGCCTCATCCATAAGTACGTAGTCAAAAGGAATCTCTGCGAGAGTTGCCGCCCAGGTACTTGAAACATAGAAAGATGTAAGAGATAAATACCCAGAACAGGCATCACATTTGTTCTCTTTAATAGGGACAAGGCATGGAAGTTCGCGTTTCTCATCAATTGTCATGCTTGACTTCGACACCTTCCCGGCAAAAATATAATCTTTAAGATCTTCTTTCTTTGCCAGCTCCATCAGCGCTTGATTCGTTAATGCAGTAACAAGAACGCTCTTTCCTTGCTTCAATAATGTTGCGGCATATTGTGCCAATCTGTATGTTTTTCCGGTACCCGGAGGGCCTTGTATTGCCACACAGTTGTTTTTATCAAAGACACCCGCAAGAATGTAGCTAACACTTGAAAAGGGACCCGGAACAACATTTAAAAAGTGCCCCACCCA
>ENA-UAMB01000026-UAMB01000026.1-human-gut-metagenome-genome-assembly--contig:-NODE-26-length-80729-cov-10.932469_pt1 | contig 80729 bp, 98 predicted proteins | sample MGYA00243707_ERZ654484 | MGnify/ENA primary metagenome ERZ654484 (study PRJEB26926, sample SAMN06164464) | human gut metagenome | biome: ENVO:00009003; feature: ENVO:2100002; material: ENVO:00002003... | reverse complement strand
AGGAAGACCCTTATAGGGTCAGAGCAAACCACCCGTTTTACGGGTGGTTATGATTGTCCACCGAAAAGGCATGAGTGGAGGGGCTGTGACAAGGCACAAAAATATTTTGTCACAGCCTCTTTATAATTGGCTATGGCAGATCTCTCAGCAGATCGTTTACATGAGAAGCAGCTTTCACGTTCCTGTATTCTTTTACCAATACGCCTTTTTCATCAATGATGAATGTGGAGCGCTCGATGCCCATGTATTTTTTCCCGTACATGCTCTTTTCTTTCATGACGCCGTACAAATTGCACACCGTTTCCTTTTCATCAGAAAGGAGAGGGAAATTAAGTTCATACTTGTCGCGGAAATTGCAGTGCTTTTTCACGCTGTCGCGGCTCACGCCAAGTACGGAATAACCCCGCTTCTTAAATTCTTCCAGATTGGCGCGGAATGCCTGCGCTTCCAGCGTGCACCCGGAAGTATTATCTTTCGGATAGAAATAAAGAATCACCTTCCCGCCCTTGTGATCGGAAAGGGAAATATCCTGTCCGCCGTCAGACGGAAGTGTGAATAGGGGCGCTTTTTTGCCCACCGTAAGATCTGCCATGATAACCTCCTTAAAGAAATATATTTTCTTTCATTATAGTATGGGGGAGACAGGATGTAAAACGGAGAAAAAGCTGTAAAAATAATCCTCTCCCGGCAGCTGAACAGCAAGCATAAGGAGATATATGAATCGCAGACAAAGATGGTATAATGAATTTATACACAGGGAAATCGCATAAATTGACATTTTAACATCCGGAGATAAAAATGTCTTTTCATGAAGAGCTGAATCAAAAACTGAATGTATTCTTTAATCGTGACTGGTTTGTTGAGTTGTCGGAACAGGAAGAGGAAAAGATGGAAGAACTCGCGGCCGGTCTTGTGAAAGATTTTGGCTGGGATACGGTTTTTCATGTAGCGTTCAAATATCTGAAAGAAAACTGCCGGACACCAGAGTCTGTAATGAATTTCGCACATCTGTATTGGGAATCCTGGTGGTGGAATTACCCGATTGAAGAGCCATACAGGTTTATAGGATACTTCTATTACAGGATTGGTATGGATGTGGAAGAATATGATTCGGATCAGGACATATTGGACAGCCTTTCGTGCAGTATATTGACCAAGTCGGGATATAAACAGGCTGACTTGTATGAGAATCCATACTATATTCCGGAACGGGATCCGCTCATGATACAGGCGTTAGAAGAATATATAAACAATGAGAAAAACAGAAACTATCAATGCGGAAGAGAAGAAGCCGGACGGGGATAGGATTCATTGATTTCCGAAGCGGTGTATGGAGATAGGTGTGCGGTTGTAGGAATATCCATTTCTGAAAAGAAACAGGCAAATCTCGGTTTACAGAAAGTTTAGCTTTATACAAGACGGTGGGGTGACGAGACAATCCCGCCGTTTTGTTTTTACCGTTCGGTATTTTGTTTGCATATGACTGCGTTCTTCCAGTTTATTTCCGTATGGCAGCGGACATGTTTTTCGGATTTATTCCGTATATTTAATTTTTTTATTGACAGATAGACCCCAGGGGAGTATAGTCTAATCAAAAAGAAGATTTTCGATTCAGCAGTAAGAATGAGAGAGAGTACGAAAAAGCAGAGAGGGAAATGAAATGGAAGCGAAGGAGACAAAGCAGATGGCCGGTATGGAAACAGAGGAAGCCTGCTGCCGTACGGAACGGACACCGGCAGAACGGAAGAAATTGCTTACCCGCCTTAAGACGGTGGAAGGGCAGATCAGGGGCATACAGAAAATGGTGGAAGCTGACGCATACTGCCCCGATATCCTCATGCAGGTATCAGCCGTATCCAATGCGCTGAATTCTTTTAACAAACTGCTTCTGGCATCCCATATCCGAGGCTGCGTTTCCGATGATATCCGCGAAGGACGGGACGGAAAAGTGGATGAGCTCTGCACCATGCTCCAAAAACTGATGAAATAATTTTTTGACAGGAAATGAAAGAGGTAAAAAATGAGACAATATACGGTTACAGGCATGACCTGCGCAGCGTGCCAGTCCCATGTGGAAAAGGCAGTCGCTGAAGTGCCGGGGGTCTCTTCGGTGGCCGTGGCGCTCCTGACAAATTCCATGGCGGTCGACGGTACCGCATCAAACGAAGAAATCATCCGCGCCGTTGAAAACGCGGGGTACGGAGCGCGGCTCAAAGGTGAAGAAAAGAAAAAGAGCTCCGCTTCAGAAAAACTGGCACAGGAAGCGGAAGCCCTGGCCGACCATGAAACACCGAAGCTCAAAAGGCGCCTCATATGGTCTGCCGTATTTCTTGCGCTCCTCATGTATATCACCATGGGGCACAATATGCTTGGCTGGCCTGTTCCCGCATTTTTTGACCATAATCATCTGGGACTTGCTCTGACAGAAATGTTCCTTGCCCTCATCGTGATGTATGTCAATAAGGATTTCTTTCTTTCCGGCGGGAAATCCCTCGCCCATGGCGCGCCGAATATGGATACCCTCGTGGCGCTCGGCTCGGGAGTTTCCTTTCTCTGGTCGCTCTATGTCCTTTATGAGATGACCTACCTCCTTACGCAAGGCACATCGAATGCGGATCTCATGGGATTTTATCACGACCGGCTTTACTTTGAGTCCGCCGCCATGATTCCCGCGCTTATCACCGTAGGGAAAACACTGGAATCCCTCTCCAAAGGCCGGACCACCGATGCCTTGAAAAGTCTGATGAGGATGGCGCCGAAGACGGCGTTCATCGAAAAAGACGGACAGGAAGTATCCATTGCCATTGATGAGGTGCAGCCGGGAGATATCTTTGTCGTAAGACCGGGAGAAACCATTCCCGTAGACGGCGTGATTATAGAAGGCACGACAGCGGCGGATGAATCCGCTCTTACGGGAGAATCCGTTCCGGTGGACAAAGCGGAAGGCGACCCCGTGAAAGCCGCCACCATAAACCGTTCCGGATTCATCCGTGCCCGTGCCACCCGTGTGGGCGAAGACACGACCTTCTCACAGATCATCCGCATGGTCAGCGATGCGGCCGCTACAAAAGCGCCGATTGCAAGAATCGCTGATGCCGTGTCCGCCGTCTTTGTACCTGCCGTTATCGGTGTAGCCGTTCTCGTCATGATCGTGTGGATACTCCTCGGCGCGCCCGTGGCGAAAGCATTGGAATACGCCATCTGCGTCCTCGTCATTTCCTGTCCCTGCGCGCTGGGACTGGCAACGCCCGTTGCCATTATGGTCGGCAGCGGCGTAGGCGCGAAAAACGGCATTCTTTTCAAAACAAGCGAATCTCTTGAAAATGCGGGAAAAATACAGATTGTCGCGCTTGACAAGACCGGTACCGTTACAGAAGGGAAGCCGAAAGTTACCGGCATTTATCCTGCGGGACATATGACGGACGATGAACTTCTCCTTCTGGCGTATTCGCTGGAATGGAAATCCGAGCATCCCCTTGCCCGGGCCGTTGTGGAAAAGGCGGAAGAAAGAGGCATGAGTCCGAAAGAAACTTCCGGATTCCGGGTTCTTGCGGGAAACGGCCTTGCCGCTATTATGGACGGGGACACGATTCACGGCGGGTCGGAAACCTATATTTCCACGCTGGCGGATATACCGCAGGATATGACAGAACTCTCCCGGGCATTGGGGGGGGAAGGGAAAACGCCGATTTTCTTTGAACGGAACGGGATCTTCTTGGGGATTATAGCCGCCGCCGATGTGATTAAGAAAGACTCCGCCCAAGCTGTTAAAGAACTGCAGCATATGGGGATTGAAGTCATCATGCTGACAGGAGATAATCAGCGGACGGCAGACGCCATCGGGAAAGAAGCAGGCGTTGACCGTGTCATTGCAGGCGTCCTTCCTGACGGGAAAGCGGCTGTTATCAAAAACCTGCAGAAACGGGGCAGGACGGCTATGGTAGGGGACGGGATCAATGATGCGCCTGCGCTTACCGGATCGGATATCGGAATCGCCATCGGCGCAGGGACAGATGTGGCTGTCGACTCCGCCGATATCGTTCTTATGAATTCCAGGCTCACCGATGTTTCCGCTGCCATCCGATTAAGCAGGAAGACGCTGAAAAATATCCGTGAAAATTTATTCTGGGCCTTTGCTTATAATATCCTGCTCATCCCCGTGGCGGCCGGCGTATATCCCATGATTTCCATAAATCCCATGTGGAGCGCGGCGGCGATGGCTCTTTCCAGTGTCACCGTCTGTCTGAATGCCCTTCGGCTGAATCTGTTTGAAGTTCATGACAGCAGGAAAGATAAACCCCTGAAAAGGAAAGCGCTTCTATCGGCGGAAGCGCCCGGCGCAGAAACCGGCGCCGCTATAGAGAAGAAAGAGGCGGCAGGAAAGGAAAGGGCGGCTATTATTTCCGTAGAAGGCATGACCTGCGAAATGTGCGAGCGTCATGTGGAAAATGCGTTGAAGGAAATAAGAGGTATTGTGGAAGCAAAAGCGGATCATACCACAGGAAAAGTAAATATAACCTGCTCGGCCGATCCTGATGAAGAAACCGTGAAGAAAGCAATTTCCGAAGCGGATTACATTTACAAAGGAATGATAGTTCCAAAGGAGGAAATGAAAATGAAAGAAACAGTAAGAATTGAAGGCATGATGTGCGGCCACTGCGAGGCGGCAGTAAAGAAATCGCTGGAAGCCCTTGACGGTGTGGATCGCGCGGAAGTGTCCCATGAAACGGGCACCGCCGTACTTACTCTGTCCAAAGAAGTCGCTGATGCGGATGTACGGAAGGCTGTCGAAGACAAAGATTACAAATTCGTAAGCATCGAAAAATAAGATCAAAAATGAAAAGCCCGCGGGAGAAAATAAGATCATCGCGGGCTTTTCATGTGTCCGTCTTGGGACAGGTTTTGTATTAAATGTTTATTTTCGTGGTTAGGAATGCGGGAACGGAAAGCTGATGCAAAACAGTATAGAGGGTGGAATCCGTTATCGCAATGTATTGATATGAAATGTCCTGTAAGCCTTGTTTGCCTTTTCAGAAAAAACGGGAGAGCGGTATTTCTGCAAGCCGATTCCCTTATACAGTAAAAAAGGACGGCTCGCACCGTCCCTTTTCAGGAGTATAAAAAAATAAAGGAAGTTGGAAAGGAGTGATTTTCGCTTGGGAGTGCGAAAATTTCCCACCGGCAGAACCGTTTCATGAATCCGCTTCTGCCTGTAAGTAGTATATCACAAATAAATGATTTTGAAAACTACTTTCAATTATTTTTTAAAATTTTTTATGGAAGCGGTATTTACAGGAAAAGAAATAACAAAGAACTATTTTTTTCTTATGATTGATGCAGATGATTTCCAAATCACTGCCGGAGGAGATTATTCTGTACCGGCGGTTAAAACACCCTGTCCGGCAGCCGCAGGAAGAAGCGGTTTCCGTCGTTTCATATGAACTTGTCATTCAAATCATTTAGCCATAAAAATCCTCAGTGATTGCGGAGGTCTTTTGATTTTTTAAACGTGATCATCGTGTCAATATCTCCCAGAGGTTTTTATTAATAAAATAATACTCTCTGCCTTGTTTTGTTTTATCTAATAGTCCGGCTGCAACTAATCGGTTTAGATACTTAGAAGCGGTTTGCTTTTTTGCGATATGCCGATTTACAAGAAAGGAAATTTTACAGTATGGCTGTTCAAAAAGAAGTTCAATTAATTCTCTGCTATAGATATCAGCCATTTCATTCTTTACAAATGTTTCTGTTTCTAATTGCACCTTTCGGATTTCTTGAATCATGGATAGAGTCTTTTTAGCGGTCACTTCCACCGCGTCTAAAATATAAAGAATCCAGTTAGTCCAGTCTGCGTATTCAGTTACATCTTGCAGGGCTTTATAATAATCGGATTTGTGTTCAATGATGTAGCTGGATAGGTATAGGATAGGAACGTCAAGGAGCCTTTCCTGTATTAAGTAAAGAACATTAATTATACGCCCAACTCGTCCATTCCCGTCAGGGAAGGGGTGGATGCATTCAAATTGATAATGGATGACTGCCAATCGGATTAAAGGATCAATATTTCCCTCATTTATATTAATATAGTTTTCTAAGTTGGAAAGTAGACGAAGTATATCATCCTTGTTATCTGGCGGAGTGTAAACGGTCTCACCATATGAATTCTTCAGTACTGTTCCGGGGAATGAACGGATTCCGTCTGAACGTTGCTTTATTTTATGGAATAGTTCGATAAATATATTAATTCCTAATGGACGTTGCTTGATTTCATTGAATCCATACCAAAGGGCGTCTTTATAATGAAGGACTTCTTTTGTAGATGGGGAAATGATTTTACTGTCCGGTGCCGAAAATGCTTTATATAAATCATCGTTTGTGGTAACAACATTTTCTATTTCACTGGAAGATTTTGCTTCTTGTAATGATACCGTCTGCAACAGCAAAAGCGGATTTGCCTGCATGTAAGTCCATCCGTGCAGTTCTGCCAAGGCCTTATTAGCAGAAACCGTTTTCTTCAGTATTTGGACTGTTTCCAGTTCTGCATGCGGAGGTAATATCGGAAGGTTATTATATGCTGTTTCTTTTTTGTATGGCATAAAAGCTCTCCTAATAGGTATACATTATCACCCTGTTTGGATAATAGGGTGATTTTTGGAGTAGAAATAAACCTATTTGAATAATAGTATGATTGAATAAACCTGTCAATAAAATAGGGTGATTTTTAAAGTAAGAATAAACTTGATAAAAATTGACACAAATGATTTCGGTATATCAATGGATTTTTGTTACTAAATGGCAATATCAAATCAGACAGTCACTCAGGAAAATTATGCAGCAGATGAAAGTCGGGCAATCTGCTTTCTTCTAACGTCAACTTGTAATTCAAATAATTTAATCGAAAAAATTCCCAGTAATTGCGGAGCTTTTTTGATTGACGGCAGACAAACGGCAAAAATTTATTTTAAAGCGGCTTCTATATACTGATCTGCTTTCTTGCGGATATCATCTGTGTAATGTATATATGTTTTTATTACAGTTGTCACGGTATCGCCTAAGAGAGCCGCTACCAAGTTAACGTCTTCGGTTTCGGATAACATAAGCGTTGCGAATGTATGTCTCAGGCTATGGATATTCATTCCATGCTTAAATAAGCGAATTTTGTAAATTATTTTGTAGTGTACGGATTCAGATACTGGGAATACTCGTCCGTCAAGGCTTATCGGCTGGGTTAATTTCCATGTGTTTAACGTTTTCGTTAAAAATGTCGTAAGATGGATTGTTCGGTTGCTGTTTATAGATTTTACGGGTTTAAAACCTATTGTGCCGTCTTTTCGCATCCCCCACTGCTTATTAATGGTAATCGCCTGATTGAAAAGATCTACGCAGTCCCATGTGAGTCCGGCTATTTCACTATAACGCATACCTGTATTCCCTGCAGTGACAACCATTGTATAAATTAGAGGATCATCAGACAGAAAATCAAAAAGCTGCAGCATCTCTGCTTTTGTAAAGGCTTTAATGCGTTTTACGCTTTTGTCTCGTTCCGGAGTAATATTATTTACCGGATTATCTGAAATAATTTGATACGGCCTGACAGCGTATTTAAAGATGGTAGAAAGTCTGCCCAGATGCAGATTGCGGGTACTTACTTTTAAACGAGAAAGACGATTATAACTATCCATTACATCTGTCATTGTGATATCTTTGAGAGGCTTATCTTTTAGCGTCGAAAAGGTTTTAACTGCATTGGTATAGCTGAGACGTGTCCGATATTCTATACTTTGACGACGATCTCTGAGGAAGATCTTTTCTGTAAAATCATGCAAAGTGATATTAGATAATTCAGGATCGCAATTTGTGACGGCATCTTCTTTGGCCGCTGCTAACAATTTATCTTGATACTGTTTGGCTTCCCGCAAGGTTTTAAAGCCTTGTTTGGTTTTCTGCTTCCATTTGCTATTCACCTTATATGACAGAATGAGGCAAATACTACCGTTTTTCTCACGCGTCGAAAATGAATATTCCATAATAAAATCAGCTCCTTTTCTGAAACAGGGCTGATTGTGCTATAATATATGCGTAACCAGCCTGTGGTAGGGTTGTTACAACTACCGGAAGGATACCCCTATCGTTCCGGTTCCCGTCGTCATATTTGCGGTATGGCGGCGGGATTTTATATTGAATTAAAATATCAAGAGTCATTTATTTTATAAATAGGCTTCGCAATGTATCGAATGCATCAATTTTTTCTATAATACTAGGGATTAGAATGTATTTAGTGGCACGTCCCTTACCTATTGAATCAATAAGATTCATGTTTAATAATTCTTTTATGGCTTTATGGGATTGGTATTTAGTCAAGTTTGTTTCTTTAAGAATTTGAGATATGTTTGCAGATTTGTTCTTGTGAATATAGTCGAAAATAATTTTTGTGCTTTCATCAAGTTCTGGATGAGTAACAATTGGAGTTGCAACCCAAATTTTTAATGTTGTTTGTTCCATGGTAGTTGTAAGTTCTGGGATTTCATATTTGTTAATCTTTGCAAAATTGAATATAGCTTTTCCACCGGTCCCTGCACGATCAGAAATTCCCATACGTCTAAAAAAGGTGATGAGTGTATTATTTCTTGGAATTGATTTGCCGCCAGTGAAAAATTGGGTTTTGGACACACGCATACTACCGGGGTTTGAAAATGTATAAAAATAGTTGTCTACAGTAACTGTTAAATCGTATCCTTCATCAAGATAGTCAGCATGAATCAGCATGTTAGCAAGAGCTTCTCTTAGAGTTGTACTTAATTCTGCCGAAGATTTTCTGGTGCTATTTTCGTCTAACTCAAATGGATCCTCAATAGTAGCTTTTAACTTTTCCCATACAATATGAAAAAATTCAAAAATATTAAGATCCATATAATTTAAGTCGCCGGTACATACCCGATCTTTCCAACGTTCGTTATTTAGCAAACCTCGCCTATTTATATATTCAAGGTGAAATGAAGGAAATTTTTGATAAATTGCACTTAGTTTACCTAAAAACAGCAATCCTGCAATAGTAAGTTTGGGTTTACGATGGTCATTTCTATCGATTTGAAAGACACCCATTTCTAAAAGAAATTCCAAGTTATCCATTCCTAAATAATTTTTAGATGGGTTTCTTAAATGAATAATATTTTTAAATGCCAAGATGCTATTTAAGTTAAGATCCTCGAAAAGATAATTTTCTAACAATTCGCCGTCAAGATTATCGTGAGAGTTTCGTATGAACCTACGCAAGTCATCCTGTGTTGCAATATAGTCGCCTTCGTTCTTCCTGATGTAACTATACTTAGGGTTATTTTGTAAATATAATGGTTTTCTTGCAGAAGAAAGTTCAGGAATATAAATAGAAATAATAGTTTTGCCATCAATGTCATAAGTACAGATGTTTTTATTTTCTATAAGGTTAATATTTACTTTATTAGGATTATTGGCATTATTACATATGTCAGAAATAATTTTTTCTGGGGCACTTACCCCAATAATTTTAAGTTTTGGCTTTTCTGAAATGCCCAAAATTATAAATCCACCTGCTGTATTGGCAAATGAAGAATACGTTTCCCAAAATGATTTAGGAAGCTGAGTAGAAGATTCTTTAAATTCCAGTTCGCATCCTTCGTGTAGAGTATATAATTTAGATAATATGCTTTTTAATTGATCTTGTTGGGTCATATTTAAATTCCTTAGTTATTAATCGTTTGAAATCGTTTGAAATCGTTTGAAACGATTTCAAAACATATATGGATAAATGCATTTATATAAGAGGTTATGTTAGATATAAGAATATAGCAAACGAAAAAAATCATTCGAAATCGTTTGAAACGATTTTTGAGTAAGTTAAGATTTTGCTTCAGATGCCTTTACAATTTCGTACAAATTAGGAGCCTCATAGATTTTCCAGGTCCCATCATCAAGTTTGTTAGCTTTTAAAATCAACCGGTTTTCCTTTTGTGTCGAATCATTAACCAAATTAAGGTAAATTTCGGCTTTATTGCTATCAATCTTCTTGGATGAAATAGATTTGATAGACTGATGCTGGGTGGTATTTTTTATGGCTCCGGCCTGAACGGACGATTCATTTTCTTTGGTGCTATCCGAAGGAACCGAATCCCCGCGGATATCCTTGTCTATAGATTCTTTAATGGCGGAGAGCGCTATATTTTTGGCTATAGGGAGCAATGCCACAGCTAAAGGATTATTCTTCATTTCCGGAGAATCAATGAGTGCCTGATCTATATAAGAATTAAAAATATTATCTATATCTACGTGTTTATGGACCTTATCCACATCGTGAGATGTATAAGCATCCTTTATGATTTTTACAGTATATTCCGGTGTCTTGATATAATAAAGAAAATAATATCCTGTGACCGCCGCAGTAAGAACAACAATACCGATAATTCCTAATAACCATTTTGGTGCGTTTTTCATGGTAAACTCCTCTCTCTTGATAAAAATTATAATTTCCCTCTGATCTCAACGACTTTCCCAAGGATAGACACTGGCAGTTCCTTACATTCTTTTTTATTGTATGTTCTTGGTGTGTAAACGGACAGATTCCAGCCTATTAAGGTCAGTCCGGCATAAGCCGCTCTTCTCCATTAATGGAATATATTCTATTTACTAAAGATGATGCTCATCCCAAATTTTTACATCTTTTATGTATTTAATCCATCCGTTAAGTGCAGAAAGATAAACAGATAAAGGTTTATTCATAATTTCGACACAAATTATGTCATCTAATGATTTTGCATGAGCTTTCATGCTTAAAACTTGCATGTATCTACAAGCTGCATGTTTTCTTTCTTCAATTATATAGTTTCCCTTGTTGTGATTATCTATGTATAAAACAGCTTCTTGATGAGATTTAAATACTCGTGAAGCCCGAGTTGCTCCACTTTTAACAACTGCGTATTCTGAGTAGGGGTCAGTAAAGAAAATTTTTCCTACATACAATCCTGAGGTTTTATCAGAATAATTTACAGAGAAGATCCCCGCACTATTTCTGGCTATTTCATACACGCCATGAAGACCAGAAATAGTTGAAGATTCTTTTAATGTATCAAAAAATAACCGTTCTGTTCTTGTTAAGTTTTTTGCAACAGCTATATCAAGTGCAGGATCGTGTACGGGGCATTGTGCGTTCTCATCCCAATCCCATATCCTGGATTTAAAAGTTATCGTGCATTTTTGAGAATTTATGGAATAGGATACATCTTTATCAGTAACAGGAGCATTTTTAACTATTTGAGAATATGGAATTTCTATTCTCTGCTTATTTCTTTTGATATGTCTATAAAGAAAATAAATGACTATACATATAAAAATGATAGGTATAAATTTCATGTTGAATTTGCCTTGGTTAATAGGGATTTAGTGAACCTCTGATTGCTTTAAAATCGCAAGCCCAAGTATTTTGAGGCTTTCGCAATTGTTTTCATTAAAGTGTAATGGCGGGTTAGCCGGGTTTTCTGATACCAGCATTACGCTATCAGTGAATCTATAAAATCGTTTCAAACAAATCTTTTCGTTATCAATCTCTACACAAGCAATTTTACCATTTGGTATATCCTGCACGGATTTCACAAAGACTATATCACCATCTTTTATTCCTGCGTTTATCATGCTATTACCACGGACCGTGATACAAAAATCTACATCATATTTATTCTCTACGTCGAAGTAGGACATATCTTGATTGAGATCTTCAAGCGGTTGCCCTGCCGCGGCATAACCGAGCATAGGGACTTTCTTGAATTTAGGTCGATGCGTACCTGGTGGAATTGGCATATTATTTAAATCATCATAATCTAATAGCCATTGAGCAGTAGTATTTAGAGCCTTAGCAAATGCTATTATCTTAGACTGTGTTAGATCGTTCTCTCCGCTTTCTATTTTTGCAATTGTTGATCGAGATTTATATCCAAGGCGGTTAGCTAATTCTTCTTGTGACATTTGTAATTCTTCTCTACGAAATTTTATTTTATCCCCTAAGGTCATAATTTACGTCCTCCTAAAAATCATTATATTATTCCGGTTACGAAAAATCAACAAAAATTAAATTTCATAAAAAAATGTTGACTTTTCGGAACCAACAAGATATACTGTTGTTGGTGATTAAAAATCACGAATAAAAATAAGTGAGAGGAGGGGGAAAAATGACAAATACTGCGGAACTTGAATGTGCGATTGCAAAATCTCGTAAATCAAAAAAAGATATTGCTGCTGCACTCTCTTTGTCTGAAGCAGGATTATGGAAGAAAATCACAAATCAAACGGAGTTTAAGGCAAGAGAGATTAAACTGTTACAAAATTTTTTAGGTTTATCTAATGAAGAAAGAGATTTAATTTTTTTTGCATAATATTGTGATTTATAATCACGTACGAACGGATTGTAAAACAAGAAAGGAGAGTGAGGGAAATGGAAGAGAAGATGGAAGTCCACATAGAGGTGTTTGTCAATACATATGACGATATCAAAGACATTGTGAAGCTATCGTCTGACATACAAAAAGAGTACAGCTGTCACTGCACTCTTTTTGTAAAACAACATTAACTTCTTTTATTTTCTTTTCTTGCTGGGGGTTTGAGAAAGTGCGCTTCCTGCTGCGGCTTTAGAATCTTTGCCTGTTCTTCCGTCACGAAGAACTTTTGAAGCCGCAGAAGCTGCTTTCTCCGAAGTTTGCTTAGTATTTTTTTGCATTATGATGTCCTCCTTTCTACAAACGTTAGTTTGCAAATATTTCAAGAAAATTATACGCCATAATAGTTTAATAGTCAAACATTTTACACAATATATTGATTGCACGGAGAATAAAATGGAAGATTTTGTGAGAAAGGTAAAAAAGACAAGATTAAAAAAGAAGTGGACACAGTACCGCCTTGCGAAAGAAAGCGGTTTATCAAGAGAGATGATTGCAAAACTTGAACTTGGAAGACATTCCCCAACGCTTGAAACTGCTACAAAAATTTGTAGGTCGCTTGCTATTGAATTTGTAATCAACCCTACCACAGAAAAAACATAGAAAGGAGCGAAAAATGGAACGAAGAACGTATACTGTCGCGGAAACTGCCGAAATTTTAGGTGTATCGACGGATGTCGTCTACCGCATGAAAAATGACGGCATCCTTCCGGCGGTGAAAAATCTGTCTGCTATCCGTTTTCTAAAGCGGGATGTGCTGGCAATGGTCGGTGAGAAACCTGACGATTTCCGCCCTTCCGCATTGCGAAGACTACGGAATGAATTATCGTTTGAGAAGCAAGAAAACGAACGCCTACGAGGTATTATTCGACAGATTTGTATAGCCGCTAATACGGCGGCAGTGTAGGAGAGATTATGAACAAACCCTTAATTTTCACGGCGGCGCTAATGTCAGCCGCACTGGTGGCAGGCGCCGCGGTAGATGCGGATAACATCTATCATCGGATATTTCCGGAGACAAAGATTGTCGAGTACCGCCGGGAGGTTAGACCGGGCGATACGCTCTGGACAATTTGCGGTGAGATTGCTACGGACAAAGAAGACTTGCGGAAGCTTGTTTATCAAGCGAAGAAAGACAACCGGATAAAAGACGTGGGCAACCTGCAGCCGGGAATGTTAATTGTAGTCAGAGTGAAGGAGGCAAGAAATGGATGACAGACCATTTAGTGTGACACTTATCAAAGATGATTGGGATTTAGTTCTGAACGCACTGGAGATCTGCAAAAAGAATGCGTCATCGCTCATGGAGCACGAGATCGAATGCATTATCCGCGGAATAAAGTCAGATTTAGACAGTCAAGGTTTTTAAAAGTAGAGGAGTGAGAAATCGGTGAATGCAGCAGAAGAAATCAGGGAAGTATCTATTCATACTCTCAGCTGGTATATCGCAGATTGGATAAATAAGAAAAAGTGTAAAAAATGCAAATTGTTAGCGTTTGACACCACCTTAAAGAAGTGGCGTGCATTGGATAATAGTGCAAATGATTGCTGGACGGAGTTTTTTGAAACCCGACAGGAAGCCATAGATTGGCTAAACAATGAAATTGAAAAAGCCGACTGATAACTGCAATTATCAATCGGCAGGCGGAAAAGAATCGCTAAGACTTTCCGCCTCTATATTATCAGAAAATGGAGAAATAGACAAATGGCAGAACTTATATTGAATGCCGATGCTTCGCGTGAGGATTGGCTCAAAGTAAGAAATACAGGATTAGGCGGGTCAGACTGCGGAAGCATCCTCGGACTCAATCCGTATAAATCAGCATTGACACTTTGGTCAGAAAAAACAGGAATGATGCAGCCCGAAGACCTGTCAAAAAACGAAAGGGTCTGGTGGGGCAGCCACATGGAGCCGGTAATCGCACAAAGATTTGAGGAAATTACAGATAAAAAGGTACGCCGGAGAGGAACTCTTCGAGACAACGATTATCCGTATATGCTGGCCAATATTGACCGCTGGATAGTCGGAGAGAATGCCGGTCTTGAAATCAAGACGGCAGATTGGCGCATGAGCAAGCAGTGGGGCGATAAAGACGATCCGCAGGACATGACAGTACCAGACAGCTACTACTGCCAGTGCATGCATTACATGGCAGTCACAGGGGCCGATTACTGGTACATAGGAGCCCTTATCGGCGGAAACGATTTCCGGGTAAAAAAGATCATGCGTAACGAAGACGATATCAAGTACATCCGGGAGCAAGAAAAAGAATTTTGGAACCATGTCACAGAACAGACAATGCCTGCGGTAGACGGCAGTGATTCTACAGTTCACACACTTGTCGGGCTGTACAATACGCCAAACGGGAAAGAGATAGACCTGCCTGAAGAAGCATTGCGGATTTTTGAAAAATATGACTTGGCCAAAGCAAAAGAAAATGAGGCAAAAGAGGCTATACAGGCGGCAAAAAATGAATTAATGGCACTGCTTGGAGAAAACGAAGTCGGGCACCTCGGTGACAGAAAAGTCACATGGAAGGCAATCAAGCCGAGAGAATCTATTAGCTTATCACGCGTTAAAAAAGAAGACAGCGGCAGCTATGAGGCACTCAAAGCGATGGGATTTATCAAAGTCGGCGAAGCAGGCCGCATGATGAAGGTCTACTGATGAACATTGAAGAGTTTACAGCCCTAAAAACGGGGGTGAAAGTGAGAATACAAAGGGGGCTGAAAGCCCCGCCCATTTCCGGGACACTGGCAGATAAGGTGAACGAATCAGCTCTTGTCAAAATAGGGCATACGCCTTCGGGAAAGCCAATCTTGATTTGGTCGCATTATATGAAATTAAAACAGGAGGAGTTCAGATGAGAATTAAGGAGATACTTTCGCAGCACAGAAGAGATTTCAGAGCATTATTTATCTGTCCTTTTTGCGGGCATGAAGAGGAAAAACCGGGATACGATGACGTTTATTTTCATCAGAATGTGATCCCGGAAATGAAATGTAAAAAGTGCGGAAAAACAGAGCAGGACGGAGCAAATTATCGTCCGTTGAGTACAAAATATACGGAAGGTTTTCAAATTTAACAGGAGGTATGAAACATGAACGCAGCAAAAGGAATCGTAAAAACACAGCAAGAGAACAAAAAGCCATCTCTGCAGGGGCTAATTCGGGCGATGGAGCCGGAGATTAAAAAGGCATTACCGTCGGTCATTACACCGGAGAGATTTACCCGGATGGTATTTACGGCGCTGTCGAGCAACCAAAAGCTGCAGGCGTGCACACCGGAAAGTTTTCTCGGTGCAATGATGCAGGCTGCACAGTTGGGTGTAGAGCCGAATACCCCCATCGGACAGGCATACTTAATTCCGTACGGCAATCAGGTGCAATTTCAACTTGGATATAAAGGACTGATTGATCTTGCTTATAGAAGCGGTGAAGTACAGAGCATACAGGCGCACGAAGTGCACGAAAACGATACATTTGAATACGAGCTTGGGCTGAACCCAAAACTGAAACACGTACCAGCTATGAAAGACAGGGGCCCGGTCATCTTATACTACGCTGTCATCAAGCTGAAAAACGGCGGAGAAGGATTCGAAGTTATGAGCCGGGAGGATGTAGATCAATTTGCGCGGACGAAGTCTAAAACATATAAAAATGGACCATGGCAAACGGATTTTGACGAAATGGCAAAGAAGACCGTACTTAAGAAAGTTTTGAAATACGCGCCTTTAAAATCTGATTTCGCAAAACAGGTCAAAGAAGACGAAACAATTAAAACCAGTATTTCGGAAAACATGACGGACTTGCCGGACGAAACGGTAACCATTGATGCGGAAGCACAAACACCGCAGGACGAAGAAATCCCATTTGATGAAATACCGCCTGCGGTGGACAAGGAAACGGGGGAGGTACTGAGCGATGGAAGAAATTAAGAGAAATCCTCTTCCGGAGATGGAGTGTGGGATGGCCTACTTGGCCCATCCCACACTCCCTACGCTCCCGTCGCTAAAAGCTCGAAAGTATTTGCGGGAGAAATTAAGGAGGCTAATGTAGAGGAAACAGGAGACATCGCGTATAAAATCATGAAGAAATACCCCAACCTGACGATCATTTCTCCTCTCCATGCGTATTCATTCTTGGAAGGAAAAAATATGGAAGAAACGGAGATTCTCCGGTACGATTTTAGACTTCTCAACAACTGCACTCTTCTGATTTTGTCCGGATACTGGAGACAGAGCAAAGGATGCATGTCCGAATACGGTTATGCAAAAGCAAAAGGAATCAGGATCTATGAGTATGTAGACGGAACTCTATATCCGCTGGAATGATGCTGGTTAATTGAAAGGGGTGATGCCATGGCACGGCCGCTCAAACAAGGGCTTGATTACTTTCCCTTGGATGTCGGCTTTTTACAGGATATGAAAGTGCGCCGGATAATTAAGTCATGCGGTGCGTCGGCAATTTCAGTACTAATCTGGCTGCTGGGTAGCTGCTATCGAGACGAGGGGTACTACATTTGGTGGACAGAGGATTTGCCTTTCATAGTGGCGGATGAGATTGGCGTCACGGAAGGATGCGTACAAGAGGTTGTTAAAAGAGCCTTACAGGTCGGTTTCTTTGATGCAAGCATGAAGGAAAAACATGGAATTCTGACTTCTGCGGGAATCCAAAAAAGATTTTTGGAGGTAACTTCTCGAAGAAAAGCAGCGTTTCTCCGTAGGGATTTTGCACTCATTTCCGTTAATGTCGACAATAACTCAATTAATGTATGCAATAACTCGATTAATGTATACAGTAATGAACAAAGTAAAGTAAAGAAAAGAAAAGGAAAGGAAAGTAAAGAAAAGGAAAGTAAAGAAAAGGAAGAAGAAAAGAACGTTCTTTCTTCTCAAGATGAAATCATTCAATCTTACTTTTCATCCAATCCTGAATTGGAAGAATCACTCCGAAGGTGGTTGGACATGAGAGAAGAAAGGAAAGCTTCTGTATCACCGACGGCTCTTAAAAAGAATTTGACACAACTCAAAAAATTATCAAACGGGAATATAGAGGACGCCATTCTCATTGTAGAGCAGTCAATTGAAAATCAATGGCTCGGATTCTGGTCACTCAAAAGACCAAAGCAGAAAAAAGCGGGAGGAAGCTATGGACATATCGCCTCTCCGGAAGAGTGGAAAGGTATTAAAGATGGGTGGTGAAAATGGAACAGATTGGACAGGATATGGATGCTCTCCAGAAAAAAATGGAGACATTTATCAAAAACAATGGCCGCTTAAATGAGCAAAACGAAAAGACAGAAGCAGAAGAGGCGGCAGAAGAAAGAAAAAAATGGACGAATCGGCTGTATAAAGCCGGAATAGGCAGGCGGTACCATGCATGCACGTTTCAGAACATTGAAAGAAAAGGATTACCGGATTCCAAGCTGCTGAAAAGCCACTATGCCATCGCGAAAGATTACGCTAAGAATTTCAAGGCACATAAGGCAAAAGGGCAAGGGCTTATATTCGCCGGACCGGTAGGACGCATGAAGACAACAATGGCGGTGGCCATAGCGCAGGAAATTATGAAAGATTATAACCGGGCGTATTTCATCACGATGCCGGAATTGATGGACAGCCTTCTGCAGAATAATCTTTCACAAGAAGTTCGAACGCGCACAAAAGAAACAGATCTACTGATTCTTGATGACATGGGTGCGGAGTATCAAAATGACTGGGTACTGAACGCGGTTGATGCAATTATATCTAAACGGTACAACGAACTCCTGCCGGTAATTATTACGACAAATAAGACGCCGGAAGAAATGAATCAGAGGTACATGGCACGGATTTTTGACAGGTTGAAGCATGCGAACAGGTTGCTTATAGAAGCAGGAGAAAGCCTGCGGAAAAATGAGGTTTGAGAAAGGAGGAATGGATCGTGATATTAGAAGTAGCAATTGAAGTATTAAAAGAATTGCTAAGTGGTCTATCTGACAGTACATACTGGATTCCGGCCGGAAAAACAGCTGAAGAAGAAAAAATATTTAACGATAGAGTTTGGATGGCATTAGCTGTAGTCATTAAAGCGCTTGAGTCGAAGAAAAGCAAAGGAGAATGACATGATAAATATGAACAATTGTCAGATTTGCGGAAACCTTGTACGCGATCCTGAAATCAAGAGCACGACATCCGGGAAAGCGGTAGCAACGATGACGGTAGCGGTCAATCGGTATTTTGTAAATCAGAATGGAGAGAAGCAGGAGTTTACTGATTATGTACGAGTAAAAGCGTGGCCGCCATGGGCAGAAGCCATCGGAAACCAGCTGCAGAAAGGGATGCCGGTGTTTGTAGAGGGGCGGTACAGCAGCTACTCTTACGGCAAGGACGGAGACAAGAAATACATGACGGAGATTGTCGCGGAATTTGTCGCGAGCCCTTTGAATATCAAGAAAGCACAAGCAGCAGAAGCGGGAACAGGCGATTTTGAACAGTTCGGAACAGCTCAAAGTGAACTGCCACCACAGATGGAAAATGATGATTTGCCGTTCTGAGGTGGTGGGATGGAATTTATCGTTGAAGGAGAGCCTCAAGGAAAAGCAAGGCCGCGGTTCAGCAGACGGAGCGGCACAGTTTATACACCGGCAAAAACAGCAAAGTATGAAAAACAGATCAAAGCTGCTTTTTTAGCAGCCGGCGGAGAAATGTTTCCGATAGATAGCTATGTTTCCGTAATGATCAATGCCTATTTCTCGATTCCAAAATCCTACATGAAAGGAAAGCGGCTGGCGTGTAAACATAACATTAACAGACCGGCAAAGAAACCAGATGTGGATAATATTTTGAAAGCGGTCTTAGATGCACTAAACGGGGTGGCCTATAAAGATGATAAGCAGGTTATTGAAGTGACGTGTGGGAAATGGTATTCACAGAGCAGTGGCTTTTTAAAGATAAGTGTAGAAGAAGTGAAAGTTTGATGTTCACGGAGGTAGTAACATGATGTTTATTTTTGGGGCGATGTTTGGGGCGTGCGTAGGATTACTGTTTTGTTCGTTATGTGTCGTAGCGAAAAGAGAAGATAATGACCGTTAAAGAATTTTTGAATAGTATTCGGCGGCAGCATTCACGAGTGGAGGCTTGCAAGGAACGGATGAAAGAAATTGAATGTGAAGTCATCTCTTTAAAATCTCCACAATTAGGTGACAAAATACAATCAAATAACGTGAAATCACTTGATGAAGTAATCTGCAGACTCGAATTGAAAAGAGCAGAAACATCACGGGAACTTATTCGGTTAATGGATATGCAGGATAAAGCAGAAGCTCTGATTAGCTGTGAGAAAAACCATGACCGATGGGCAGTGTTGTACCGCAGATACATACTTAATCAAAAATGGGAGAAAATTGCTGTTGAAATAAATCTTGACTTGCGCTGGATTTACAGGCTGCACGGGCAGGGATTGGTTGATTTGGAAAATACGCCATTAAAAGTCACTATTGACATGTGATATAGTGTATGTGTGAAAATTGGGAAACGCAATTAAAAGAGCACATGTTCTTAAACGGCATGTGCTTTTTACTTCAAATAGCAGTATAGTTTTCAGCAATCTAAGTCAAGCAAAAAAAGACAGGTTGATATTTGGTAAATAGTACTCTTTATAATTTTATAGATAAATGCTACACTGGGAATAAATCAAGTCTATGAAAGATTAAAGGGGGCATTATACATGGAAAGGATATTTTCTGTGAATCTGGCTGGGAAAGTTAAGAATTATTCTTTATCGAAAAGAAAAGCGCTGATGCCTCTGTTTGAAGCTATTATTAACTCAATTAATGCAATTGATGAACGACGTATGCAAAATAAAAATAATAATTTTAAAGGTAGTATTATTATCCATGTAAAGAGATCCATGCAAGATAAACTTCCTGGTGTCGATAATGGGATAGCTGAAGTAGATGGTTTTGAAATTATAGATAATGGTTGTGGATTTAATGATGAAAACATGGAATCTTTTTTAGAATCAGATTCTATGCATAAAGTTGATATTGGCGGTAAAGGAATTGGCAGATTTTCATGGCTTAAGGCATTTAAGAAGGTAATCATTAATAGCGAATATGAAAATATCAATGGAAAGGGATTTATTAGGCGGTATTTTGATTTTAAAATTCAAAATACCGCTATTGAAGATAGAGTTGAAGATGTTTTGACTAGGGGCGAATATAAAACATCGGTGGTTCTTGATTCATATTTACATGGATGGAAAGAAAATGTTCCTAAAGAATTATCAGTGATTGCAATGAAAATAATCCATCATTGTTTTGGATATTTTCTTAACAATAATTGTCCGAGAATTTTGATTAAAGATGATAGTGAGTCTATTGTTTTGAACGAAGTGTTTAATAATAAATTTAAGAGGGAGCATACTCCTATTAAATTTAAAGTTAAAGATCGTGAATTTACACTTTTAAATTTTAAAATAGAAGAAGAGAATTTTGTGGGACATGAATTATATCGTTGCGCCCATAGTAGAGTAGTGGATACCAAGAATTTATCAAGCTATATTGTTGATTTAAATAAGAATTTCTATAAGCATAATAAATATTGGTATATTGGTGTTTTAACTGGCGAGTATTTAAATGATACCGTAGATATGACACGACTATCATTTGATATCCCAGATAACGAGTCAACACTTATGGCAGATATTAGCTGGGCGGAAATTATGGAAAAAGTTATTTATGAAATAGAAAAGCATTTAGGAAATCATTTGGAAGTGATAAAAAAAGCGAAGTTAGATCATATCAAGCAGTTCATCACAAAGGATGCTCCACAATATAAACATTTGTTAAAATATATGAGACCAGATATAGAAAAAATTCATCCGGGTCTTACAACTGATAAAATGTATAAAGAGTTAGATCATGTGGCTCGGAAGTTTGAACAACAAATGAAACAAGAGCAAGATGCATTGATAAAAACATTAGAAAAATCTGATGTACTTCCGGATGATTACGAAGATTTATTTAAATCTGAAATTGAAAAGATAACAGAGGCAAATAGTTCGACTTTGGCGAAATATGTAATGCATAGAAATATAATTATACGGCTATTTGAGACTGGATTAAGGAAAACAGATACGGGGAAATTTAAAAAGGAAGAATATATCCATAATTTGATATATCCACAAAGAAAGACATCGGATGATATTAGTGAAGAAGCACATAATTTATGGCTTATAGATGAAAGACTTTCATATTGTAGTTATATCGCGTCAGATATTCCTTTTGATAAAGAAAAAGAGAGGCCAGATATTCTGTTTATGGATAGACCATTTGCGGTATCTGATAGTAGTGAAGAAGGAGTGTATGATTCTATAATAATTATTGAATTGAAACGACCAATGAGAAATAATTACACAAAAGATGAAAACCCCATCGATCAGCTTTATGGATATGTCAGGAAGATAAGAGACGGAAAGGCAGAAGATAGATACGGGCGTAAAATTAGAGTATCAGAAAGCACAAAATATTACCTGTACGCATTGTGTGATGATACATCACGGCTAAAAGAATACATAAGCAACTATGATTTTACTGTAATGCCGGACAATATGGGGTATTATACTTTTAATAAAGGATTACATGCATATTGCGAGATATTATCTTTTGATAAAATAATTGTAGATGCAAAAAAACGGAATAGGATATTATTTACTAAGCTCGGGATACATTAAGCGTTATCTAGTAAAAAATGCATAATACTACACAAAAAAGCACTCTTAACGGGTGCTTTTATATTGCAGGAAAGGAGGTGGTAGCGTGACGCCGAGACAGGAGAAATTTTGTATTGAATATCTAATCGATTTAAATGCAACGCAGGCTGCTATACGAGCTGGATACAGCAAGAAAACGGCTAAGAGTTTAGGGCAACGTTTGTTGACCTATGTTGACGTAAAAAGCCGTATTAAAGAATTGCAGGACAAAGTCTTTGAAGACGGCATGATGTCTGCAGCAGAAGCGCTGTGGCGACTGTCCAAAGCGGGTAGAGGGGAACTTAAAGAAGAAGTGGTCGTTACTGAAGGTATCGGCGATGGTTTCAGCGAAGCTAAGATAATAAAAAAACAAATTTCTGCAAGAGACCAGATAAAAGCACTTGAATTAATGGGTAAACGCCACGACCTGTTCAGTTCTGACACGAAGATTGAAATGGTACCTGTGATCATCACCGGAGAGCGTGAAATCCATGAGTAATGCCAATAGGATATATCTTCCGGATGTTATCGGCGGCGGTTACAGAGATTTCTGGAATTTCAAAGGCAGGTACCGGGTAGTTAAAGGTGGCCGCGCGGGTAAGAAGTCTGTTACAGCAGCGTTATGGTTTATCTATAACATGATGAAATATCACGAAGCGAACCTGCTGGTAGTACGGAAAACATTCAGAACGTTAAAAGATAGCTGTTATACGCAGCTTAAATGGGCAATACACCGCTTAGGGGTAGATACATATTTTATCTGCAGGGAAAGCCCTCTTGAAATTACCTACAAACCGACAGGACAGAAGATATTTTTCCGGGGACTGGATGTTCCGCTGAAAGTCACTTCTATCACTGTTGACATCGGTGTGCTTTGCTGGCTATGGGTTGAGGAAGCGTATGAAATCACGTCAGAGGCGGCGTTTGATACGCTGGATGAATCTATACGAGGTGAAGTGCCGGAAGGATTGTTTAAACAGGCAACGCTGACTTTTAATCCATGGAATGAAAAACACTGGCTCAAGAAGAGGTTTTTTGATAAGGCAGATAATGATGTTCTTGCAAAGACAACGAACTATCAATGCAATGAATTTCTTGATGATTCTGACCGCAGTATGTTTGAGCGCATGCGCTCAAACAATCCGAGACGATATCAGGTAGCAGGACTTGGCGATTGGGGTATCGTTGAGGGACTGGTATATGAAAACTGGGAAGAGAGGGCGTTTGATGCTGTAGAAATTACAAGAAGAGAAAGTGTGCAATCTGCGTTTGGTCTTGACTTCGGGTATACAAATGACCCGTCCGCGCTCTTCTGCGGGCTGGTAGATACGAAAGCACGGGAGATTTATGTATTTGACGAAATGTATAAAAAAGGCCTGACCAATGAAATGATTTATCGAGAAATAAGCCGGATGGGGTATAGCAAGGAAAATATTACGGCAGACAGCGCGGAACCTAAGTCAATCGCACAGCTCCGTGCATTGGGGCTGACTCGTATTCATGCTGCGAAAAAAGGCAGAGACAGCATACTGAACGGTATACAGCTGATACAGGATTATAAAATTGTTATTCATCCGCGCTGTGTTAATTTCCTCACGGAGATAGGTAATTACACGTGGGATAAGGATAAATTTGATAATCAGGTGAATAAACCGATTGACGATTTTAATCATCTACTCGATGCCATGAGGTATGCCATGGAGCGGTTTGGACGAAGAGGCAGCGGTATTCAATTTTTAACATAGGTGGTGGACGATGGATCTTAGCTTAAATGCATTGTGGAATAATATCATACGCCGTGGGAGCGGCAGCGGGCTAACAGAAATAGAGTTTCTGGAACTGGAACTTCAAGCATGGATTGATTCAGGGAAACGAAATCAAATGATTGTCGGCAAGCGGTACTTTGATGGAGACCATGATATTTTAAATAAACAAAGACAGGCTGTAGATGCGAACGGCAATACTCGGACAGTTAATGGTTTGCCGAATAATCGGATTGTGGATAACCGCTATGCGGAACTGGTGGATCAAAAAGTAAGCTATCTGTTGTCTAAGCCGCTGGAAGTACGGACGGATGATGAAAGATATGGTAAACAGTTAGATACCATATTTAATCAAACATTCCGCCGCCGATTGAAGAATCTGGGAACGGACGTACTGAACTGCGGGATGGGGTACTTGCATCCGTACATCTCAAATGGCGAGCTTCAGTTCAAGAGGTTCGCTCCGGAACAGATTCTCCCGTTTTGGGTAGATGAAGAACATGAAATACTGGACTCATTTCTGCGGATCTATTCTGTCTTTACTTATGAGGGCACGCAGCCGAAAATCATATGGAAAGTAGAACACTATACGACTGGGGGTATACGTCGATACATTTACACGGACAGTAAAAAGCTTATTCCCGATGTAGAGCAGACAGACGCCGACTACCTCACGGTGAACGGGGAGCCATTTAATTGGGACAGGGTGCCGCTGATTGCGTTCAAGTACAATAATCGGGAACTGCCGCTGATAAACCGGGTGAAGGGTCTGCAGGACGCACTGAATGAACTCTTGAGTAATTACAGTGACAACATGGCCGAAGACATTCGCAGCACCATTCTGATTTTAGAGGGGTACGAGGGCGAGGATTTATCGGAATTCCGCCGGAACTTAATTGCTTACGGTGTAATCAAGGTAGGAACGGAAGACAGAAAAGGCGATGTGCGGACGCTTAGCATTGAAGTCAATGCGGACAACTATGATCTGATTATCAGATTGCTGAAAAAGGCGATTATTGAAAACGGCCATGGTTTTGATGCCAAAGATGACCGGATGGCAAATAACCCCAATCAGATGAATATCCGCTCTATCTACAGTGATATAGACTTAGATGCTAATAATATGGAGATGGAATTTCAGGCAAGCCTGGAGCAGCTGATGTGGTTTGTGAATACATTTTTGCGCATTAGCGGCACAAATCCGGATAAAAATAAAGTAGAATTCATCTTTAACAGGGATACGCCCGTCAATGAATCGGAAGTGATTCAAAATTGCAAAAACTCTATCGGGATCATCAGTAAGGAAACCATTGTGGCAAATCATCCGTGGACGAAAGATACGGCGGAAGAACTGGCGCGGCTTGAAAAGGAAAATACTGAGGATCTTATGCCTGATTATGCGGCAAATGAGCCTAATGGTACTGAAGAATGAACTACTGGGAAAAGCGTTTTGAACGATTGAAACGGCAGCAGATGGGGAAAGCAGAAACCGTCACGGCTGCTATGCGCAGGGAATACACGAAAGCCTTGACAGCATTGCGAAAGGAAGTGTTGGACTGGTATTATCGGTACGCGGAAGAAAATGAAATATCTCTGGCTGATGCGAGAAAAGAGCTTGATACACGGGAGTTAAAAGCGTTTCAGCTGACACTAAAAGAATATATCAAGCTGGCCAAGAAGAAAGATCTTCCGCAAAAATATATCAAAATGCTGGATAAAGCTTCTATTCGCACGAGATTAGACAGGAGCCAGGAACTATATATTAAGACATCGCGGTATGTTGAAGAACTGGCAAAATCGCAAAATCTAAGCATGCGTAGTTTGCTTTCTGAAGTATATGAAGACAGCGTTTACAAAACGGCGTATGAAGCGCAAAAATTGAAAGGCAAGTTTTCTACATTTAAGGAAGTGGCAAAGCAGGATATAGAAACTGCAGTATCCAAGCTGTGGGCAAGTGACGGAAAGGATTTTTCGGGCAGGATATGGGAAAATAAAGCGCAGCTCATGAATACCCTGCAGACAGAAATGACACGGTCTTTTATGATTGGTGAAGGCGTGGCACCGTTAATTAATCGGATACAAAAACGATTTAATGTATCATTCAGCAATGCCCGTCGTTTGGTAGAAACGGAAACAGCCTATGTACAGGAAAAGGCGATGCTTGATACTTATGACGCATTGGATGTGGAGCAATATCAGATACTGGTTGTACTGGATTTGAAGACATCGGACATTTGTCGGCATTTGGATAAAAAAGTATTCGACAGAAAAGACGCCAAGCCGGGAATTACTATGCCGCCGTTTCATTGCTACTGCCGTTCGACTACAATTCCATACATTGAGGGCGTTACGGACGGTACGGATGATACGAGGGCGGCACGTGACCTATCAACCGGGAAGACGGTATTTGTTGAAGGTGATTTGAATTATGAGGAATGGTATAATAAATACGTAAAGAATACCGATACCGGTGCGTTGACCGGGTTAAAAACCAGTAACGGAATTACTATTGCCAAGCTGTCTAAACACCAACAGGAAAGGGCAGATGTCCGCAATCTTGATTTAGATGGTATTAGAGATGCATTGATAAATCCACTGCATATTGGCGAGGTCGTAGTAAAAGAAAATGGAAACTCGCAGAGATTTATCGGTGAAGCCACAACTGTGAATATAAATCCTGACACGGGGGTTATTATTACATCGTGGCCGACAGGTAAATCTCGCCTAAAGAAATATAAGAAAGGGAAATAAAATGATTCTACGGTATGAGTTTACTGAAAAAGAAAAAATGTTCTTAAAGAAAATGCATTTCAGTTTTTCTGATGAGATGGAAGATGAGAAAGCCGCGGATTTAGTGGATGTTATTGCTGATAATATACAGGGGTTAAATGAAGATGACAGAAATATTGCCGAGGATATTATCACTAAGATCACAAATCATCCGGATTGGTAGCGGATAGAAATAACCTATGTTTTCAAAAGCACTCGAGAGGGTGCTTTTTGATTGCCTTTTCCGTACTGCAGGCGAAAAAGAACAGGTATTTCCGGTGTGGGGGATAAACCACGATAAAAAGTCGAAAGGAGATCATTATGACAAAAGAAGAGTTAAAGGCGTTGGGGCTGACTGATGAACAGGTTACGAAAATTTCGGAGGATTACGGTAAAAATTATGTGGCCAAGTCACAGTTCAACGAAAAAAACGAAGCCTTGAAGAATGCCGAAAAAGAGAAAGGGGAATTATCAAAACAGATTGAAGGTTTAAAAAAGAACAATGACAGTAATGCGGACCTTAAGAAACAGATTGAGGCTATGCAGGCGGCTGCCAAGACTATGGAAACGGAACATGCTACGCAGCTTGCACAGATGAAACTGGATGCGGCAGTAGAGCGTTCGCTGACTGCGGCAAAGGCAAAGAATACTAAAGCTGCCCGCGCTCTGCTGGACCTGAAAGACGCAAAGCTGGACGAGAAAGGGGAAGTCGTCGGACTTTCCGAAAAAATTAAAGAGCTGCAGAAATCAGACGCATATCTGTTTGATGCCGTGAATAAACAGAAAAAAGAAGTAGATGGCATCCATCCCGGATCAGGTTCCGACGGTGGTGATGCGGCAAAACTGACTGTGCAGCAGCAATTTGAACAGGCATTAGGTATTTGATAAAAAAGGAGAATTAGACAATGGCAGTTAATACACTTGAATATGCAAAGAATTTCCAGCAGAGTCTGGATAAGCAAATGTTGGTAGGTGCGACTTCCGGATGGATGGAATCTAATGCACAGAATGTAAAATACAGCGGCGGGGATACGGTAAAAATGCCGGAGATTTCTATCGGCGGCTTAGCGAAATATGACCGTGACAACGGGTTTAATCAGGGTGCTGTAACTCTGAAATACGCAGACTACAAATTAACACAGGATCGCGGGCGCACGTTTATGCTTGACGCTATGGACGTAGATGAATCCAATTTTGTGGCATCTGCCGGAAACGTTATGGGCGAGTTCCAGCGTACACAGGTTATCCCGGAAGTGGATGCGTTCCGCTACTCTAAGATCGCGGCTTTGGCAAAGGGCGCATCTCATGAAACGGCAACTTTCACGCCGGATAAAACAAACGTGCTGGAAAAGCTGGATGATGAAATCTTAAAAGTGCAGGACATCATTGGAGAAGGGGAACCGCTTGTTATTATTATGGCTACTCCGATCCGCACCATTCTGAACAATTCGAAAGACATTACTAAGTACTTGGATACGGCGGACTTTAAAGCCGGTGCAATTACTACCAAAGTAAAAACCTATAATGAAATTCCGATTCTTTCCGTACCTTCCGCCCGCATGAAGACGGCGTATGTATTCAACGATGGGAAAACCACCGGGCAGGAGAAAGGCGGATTTAAGCCGGATACTGCTGCAAAAGGAATTAACTGGATTATCATTACCCGCCGTGCACCGATTGCAATTTCAAAGACGGACAAGATCCGCATTTTTGAACCGAACGTGAATCAGAAGGCCGATGCGTGGAAGCTGGATTACCGCAAATTCCATGATCTCTGGATCCCTACAAACAAGCTGGCTGGTGTGTGGGTTAATACTGGAGCATAAGGAGGTAAATTATGGAAAGATTAACCAGATTGAATGAGGTGCAGTATACAGAAAGCGATTTCCGGAAAGAGAAACTAATCAAAGAAGGATTTGTTCTTGATGAGGACTATGGCACTGATAATGGTGCTGATAATGGTGCTGCTGCACTGGATAAGATGACCAAGCAGCAGCTTGTTGATTATGCGGAAGCTAACGGGATTGATATTTCCGGTGCGGATACAAAAGCCGACATCCTTTCTCTGATCAAGGAGTAATTCTTATGATTGCCGATGTAAAAATCCTCATTAAAGGTGCGACTGGGTATGATGTCAAAGATTCTGATATGACATTGCTGGAATACATTTATCAAGGGGAAGTGCAGCACGTTTTGAACAGCTGCAACTTGAAAGAAATTCCTGATGAGCTGCAGCATACTGTAGATGAAATGGCGGCAGGCAGGTTCATGCAAATGAGCAAAGCAGCTATTTTAAGTGCTGATGAGCTTGACGTCGTAAAATCCATAAAAGAGGGCGATACAACGGTAGAGCTCGGTGGAACTTCGGCAGAACAGAGGCTGGATGCACTGATTGCGTTGTGGACAAAGGAGCGTGATTTGGGATGCTTCCGAAGGCTGCGTTGGTAAGATCAAGAAAAGCCATTGAAAGCCTGTATGCGGATACATGCAAAATTATTACAGAAAAGGATACCGTAGACCCGGATACGGGAATTGTAAAAACGGCAAGAGTGGCCTCTGCGGAGTACCCTTGCCGTATTTCTTACAAGAATTTGCCTGCGACCGGCGGTGATGGCATTCCTGTTATGACACAGTCCGTTACGCTGTTCTTGTCTCCCGAAATTGATGTGCCTGCAGGCGCTGATATTGACGTGGTACGGCAGGAGCGGCCTCTGCATTTTAAATCTGCAGGTGTATCTGCTGTCTATGATAACCATCAGGAAATCAGCCTGGAACATCGGGAGGTGCACGATGGCTGATGTAACTGTAGATTTCAGAGGCTTTGAGGAACTGCAGAAACGAATTGCGGAATTAAATAGTTCCGCAATGGAAGAAGCTAAACGCCAAAGCATGAAAGAGATGGCAGCTGTATACCTTGCCGAAGCGAAAAGGGCCACCCCGACGAGAGGGGTTCAAACCGTTGAAAGAAACGGTACGACAATCACAACCAATTCTGAACATATGAAACGTTCGTGGAATGCCGGAGCTGTTGAGCAGAATGGCAGGGAGTACAAAATTAAAGTATTCAATACGGCATCTTACGCTTCTTATGTCAATGATGGACACAGGCAGCAGCCGGGAAGATATGTTCCCATTCTGGGTAAACGATTGGTGGAAAACTGGGTAGACGGATTGAACATGGCAGAAAAAGCAGAGAAAGCAACGGAGCGGCGGTCTAAAGATATTTTGCGTCGAAATATAAACCGAGTGTTATTGAGGTACAGCACATGACAATAATTAATGAGGTAATCAAAGGCATCTCATCAAAACTGCATAAGCTGACTAAATATCCCGTGTATGTGGACGTAAAAAAGAATCATGTCGTATTTCCGTGCTTTTATTTAAAGCAGTTAGACCAGTCACAGGAACTGTCTGTCGGTAACCGTTACTGGCAAGAACATAGCTTTGATATCTGGTTCATGCCGAATGCGGCCGATGAAGTTTCGGATGTCCGGGAAGAAATCCACAAGATGGCAGAAGCATTCTTTGCAGAGCTGGAGTATATTACTCTTTCGGATGGTTCTGTCGTCAGGGGAACGGACATGCATTACCGCACGACTGACGGTGCACTCCACTTCTTTATTTCTTATAATCTATTTATTTTAAAAGAACGGGAAAAAGTAGAAAAAATGCAGAGTTTAAAAACGGAAGGAGCCATAAAAAATGGCAGTTAAAAAAGAAGAACAGGCAGCGTCCGAGGAGCGTTTCGATGGCGTAACGATTGTTAAATCAGCCAAGTATAAACGCTATGCGGACATTTTGACGCATTTACTTAACGAAGGAGAACAGTATACGCATTCCCAGATTGATGAATTACTGAAAGATGCGTTAAATAAGTCTGTCAAAAAGGATATTAACTAAAGGAGGTAACTTATGGCATTAGGTGGCGGTACCTGGCTTTTTCAGAATAAGAAATTGCCCGGTACATATATCAATTTCATTTCAAAAGACCGTCCGATGACGGATATTGCCGACCGCGGTTATGCGGCGATGGCGCTTGATCTGGATTGGGGTGCAAGCGGAGCTGTATTCCGTGTGGAAGCGGAGGATTTTCAGAAGAACTGTCAGAAGATTTTCGGCTATGATTATGGCCATGATAAAATGAAGCCTTTGCGTGATTTGTTTATCAATCTGAAGACAGGGTATTTCTACCGTCTGAACAGCGGTGGAGAGAAAGCAAAGAATACACTGGCAACGGCAAAATATGCAGGAATCAGAGGGAATAGTTTATCTACTGCGGTACAGAGTGATCCGGATAACAGCGGAAAGTTCATCGTGTATACTTATCTCACGACAGACGGACTGCTGAAAACGGTAGATAAACAGTCCAACGTCAGCAAAGGCGCGGATTTACAAGATAATGATTTTGTTGTATTCAGCAAAACCGCGACAATTACTGTAAAAGCGGCGGAACCACTGACTGGGGGTACGAACGGAACAGCGGTTACTGTTTCCGAGTATCAGTCTTTTATTGAGCATATAGAGCCGTATTATTTTAATATTTTAGGATATGCGGGCTCTGATGAGACAGTACAGTCTTTGCTGATTAATTTCACAAAGCGCTGCCGTGAAAACACGGGCTCAAAATTCCAGCTTGTTATTTACGGCAAGACCAAGGTTAATTATCCCGGCGTTATTTCTATTAAGAATAATGTGACAGATACGGGCGCTGAAAAAGGATCCTTAGTATACTGGCTCACTGGGAAAGAAGCGGCATGTGCAATTAATGCAAGCTGCACGAACGCAATCTATGACGGAGAATATACGGTCAATACAAACTTCAAGCAGTATGAGCTTGAACAGGCGGTCAGCGATGGCATGTTCATGTTCCATAATGTCTCCGATTCGGTATCCGGCAATGTATTAGGCGATACCCGTGTTCTGACGGATATTAATACCTTCACGGAAGTAACCAAAGCAATGAACAAAGATTTTACACTGAATCAGGTAATCCGCGTGCTGGATAATGCGGCAATTGACATTGCCCGACTGTTTAATCGGATTTATCTCGGTAAAGTACAGAATGATGCTGACGGGCGAATTTCTTTGTGGAAAGATGGTATAGCGCTGTTTGAAGAATACCAGCGTGTCAGGGCGATTCAGAATTTTGTGGATGATGACTTGCCGGTACCCACGCAGGGCGAAGAGAAAACCGCCGTTCTGTGGACATTTGAAATCCAGCCGACGGCATGTATGGAAAAATTATATTGTACTGTGGTGGTCGCGTAAGAAAGGAGATAGCTCATGGCAGATGAAATCAGCGCAATCCGTACGATGCTGGCCAAGGATGTCATTTCAGCAAAGCTGGCCAGTGCCTATGTAACGGTAGATGGAAACAGGTATCTGTTATTTCAGGCAAAGAGCCTTGAAGCAACTATCGAAAAAGAGAAAGAAGAAGTTGCTATTCTAGGGCGCCTGATGAAAGGAAATAAATCTGTGTCCGCTAAAGGCAGCGGTACACTGACAATTTACAAGAATACTTCGCTCTTTGAAAATATGATGCTGAAATACATCAATCAGGGAGTAGATACTTACTTTGATCTGCAGGTTGTCAATAATGACCCGACCAGCGAAGCAGGAAAACATACTGTGATTCTAACCGGTTGCAATATCGATAAAGGTACTGTTGCCGGGTTCGATGCAGAAGGTAAGTGGCTTGAAGATGAGATTTCATTCACTTTTGAAGGGATCAAGGTTCCTGAAAAATTCAAAGAACTTGATGGAATGAAAGCGTAATGGCGGCGGGGACATCCCCGCCTATTCTTTTGTGAAAGGAAAATCAAATGGCTGAAAAAACATTAAAAGCATTTTTTAAAGAAAACGTTATAAAAAAGGCGCCGGTACAATATGCCGCATCAAAGCGAATGGTCGGTGAAGATGGGAAACCCGTGCCGTGGGAAATCCGCGTACTGACTAATGAAGAAATGGACAGTCTGCGTGATGCCTGCACGAAACGAATTCCGGTCAAAGGAACTAAGGACTGGAAGATGGAATTTGATCAGGATAAATTCATGATCGAAATGACACTGAAATCTGTCGTATTTCCTAATCTGAACGACGCAGAACTGCAGGGGAACTGGGACGCAATTGGGGCGGAAGAATTACTTAAAGCAATGCTGACACCGGGCGAACTGGCAGACCTGTATTCTGCCGTATCACAGGCGTCTGACTTTGAGGCAGGCATGGGCGATAAGATCAAGACGGTAAAAAACTCTTAAAGGCAAAGGATCTGGATGCACATGTGGCCTATTTTGCGCTTATTAAGCTGCATAGGCTGCCGCACGAGATTTTTACTTTGCCGGAACACGAATTGGCTATGATTTATGCTTTTGTTGATGAATACATCAAATCAGAGAAAAAGCAAACAGCCAAATTGAAGCGCAAATAGAAAGGGGGCAATAGATGGCAACATTGCAGAACTACATCAGTCTTCGGGATGGTGTCAGTCCGATGCTTGAAAAAATGAGCCGTGCAGCTCACACCATATCAAATAAATTAAACCTCGCCAGCGGAAGCGCCCGGAACGCCGGAGATTCTTTCTGTTATGCTGCCGAAAAAGTGGGGCTGTTTAAGAGCATCCTTGCCGGCAACATTGTCGGGAATGTCATCATGCGCGGGCTGGATAGTATTGCAGGTTCTATTTCAGGAGCTGTAGCGCTGGCTGATGAATACACAAGTTTGAATGCCAGGCTGGCACTGGTAGCCGGTTCACAGTCCAACGTGGCCGCACTAAATGATATGATTTACGAATCCGCGCAACGAGCACGTGGCGGGTATATGGATATGGCTAAGGCCGTAGCAAGCCTTTCCGTTAATGCCCGTGATGCTTTCCCTGACCCGCGGAAAACAGTGCAGTTTATGGAAGGTATGCAAAAGCTGTTTGTTATCGGCGGCGCATCTAAAGAGAATCAGCAGTTCGCCATGCTGCAGCTGCAGCAATCATTGGCCAGCGGCCGCCTGCAGGGCGATGAATTCAGGTCTATCACTGAAAACGCACCGATTTTGCAGGATATGATTGCTAAAACAATGAAGGTCTCCCGCGGCGAGTTGAAACAACTGTCTGCACAGGGGGAAATCACCGCAGATATCATCAAGCGGGCTATATTTGAAAATATGGATGAAATCAATGATAAATTTGAGAGTATGCCAAAACGCTGGAGCGATCACTTTACAGATTTTAAAAATGTAGTATTGAAATCTTTTGCGCCGATTGCGGAACGTATCAATCGTCTGGCAAACAGTGAAGGTGTCCGTTCTATGTTCCGCATGCTGAAAAACGGAGTTAAGTCCATCATGTCTGTGCTTTACGCGGTTATCGGCGGTGTTGAGAAGTTTATTAATATGTTCACTGCAGGAATTTCCACTGTGGCATCGTTTGTGCAAAATCACGGACTGCTTATGCAGATGGCACTTATCGCACTGGGCGGGTATCTGGCATTTGTCGGAACGATGGCGCTTGTTTCTGCTGGACAGATGGCGCTGGCAGCGATATCAATGGCCGCTAAAACAGCGGCAGACTGGCTGGAGACGGCGGCACTAATTGCATTGACCGTGGCGCAGGATGGCCTGAATGCAGCGCTGTATGCGTGCCCGCTAACATGGATAGTCGGCGCTATTATTGCTGTTATCGCCGTGCTGTATGCAGCAGTGGCGGCAGTTAATTATTTTGCGGGAACGAGCATATCGGCAACGGGTATTATCTTCGGGGCTTTCATGCTGTTGTTCTCTTCTATATGGAACATGATTGCATTTACTGTGAATATGTTTGTCTCTCTTGCGGAATTCATCGGGAACGTTTTCGTAGATCCTCTGAATGCCACCTATAATCTGTTTGCGGATATCTGGAATGGTGTCGTTGACCTGGTGGGGCAGGCGGTAGCCGCTATTGTTGATATGATTGCTCAAATCCCGGGGATGAGTAAGCTTGGAATCAGCACCGATTTTTCCGCAGAATCTCTCAAGATGGAGAGACGAGAAATCTCCGGCGGTTATGATTTTTCTGGTTATAAGATGAAAACGCTGGATCCTGCCAATGAAATGGCGTGGGGATATAATGTCGGCGCAGGAATTGGTGACAGTATCAGTGACGCGCTCCAAATGCCTGAAATAGCAGCACCCGGTTACAATGCCGAGGATATAGCCGATAACACGGCGAATACCGCGGATAACACCGGCAAAGGAGCAAAAGACGCAAAAAGAGCAGCTGACGCTTTGGATAGTACGGCTGACGACCTTGCTTTTCTCCGAGAAGCAGCTGAACGGGAAGCGGTCAATAAATATACGACAGCTACTATTCATATCGACGTAGGTGGGGTCACAGCAGGAGATACTGGCGGCAATGATTTTGATGGTGTCTTGCGGCGGCTGAACGATGTGTTGATAGAATCTGTAGAAAACGGAGCGGAGGCGGTACAGCGATGAGTTACTATTTCTTTTTAGGAAATACCATGCTGCCCGTTCCGCCGCCCAGAATGAATACAAAAATCAACGGAAAAAACAAAACAATCAATCTGATTAATGAAGGAGAAGTCAATTTAATCAAGACGCCCGGATTAACAGAAATATCATTTGACTTCTTGCTGCCTAACAGCAGGTATCCTTTTGCAAATTACGATTCATCTCTACAAACAGGATTAATCAATTATGCTGTAGGGGCAATTTCATCCCGTATCGGAGGCTCTTTAGGAAACGCATTTTCTTTTAAAAAAGCGGCGCCGTTCCTCGATTCGCTCAAGTCCTCTAAAGAGACACGAAATCCTATCCGATTTATCGTTACCCGCATGGGTTTTGATTATTCTCAATTGTGGAACACCAATATGCTTTGCACCGTTGAGAATTATACAATAGGTGAGGATGCCCGGAACGGAAACGATCTGAATATCAGCATTGTGCTTAAACAGTATAAATTCTTTGGAACTAAAGAAGTAGAAGTGACGAAGAATGAAGATGGTACGGAAACATTGCGGGTAAAAGAACCGCGATATACCCCGACAACGCAGGTTCCCGCGATGATAAAAATAACAAACCAATTATCCGTACTGGAAGCCTGCAGGGGTGTTATTGGCGGTAATCTTGATTGGCGCGCAGTGGCCAACGCCAGCGGGGTGACTAACCCGCTGGAAAAGAATATAAAAGGGCAGGTGCTTAAACTTGTTTGAAGTTATTATCCATAACAAGACGGAAAACAAATATTACGCGCCTGCCGTGTTGGATGGAGCGAAAATTGAATGGATTATCAGCGGGGCACCGGGGAAGTTCACGTTTACCGTATACAAAGATGAAACTCTTAAATTTGTTGAGGGTGATACAGTGCAGGTCAAGGTTGGAGATAAAGTTGTTTTTTTCGGCTTTGTTTTTGTAAAAAAACGAAACAAAGACGGCAGTATTGATGTCACTGCTTATGATCAGCTCCGGTATTTGAAGAATAAAGAAAGCTGGCAATACAAGAATATAACCGCCACGCAGGTCATACAGAAGCTGGCCGAATATTTTCAGCTAAAAGTTGGAACGTTAGCGGATACTGGATTTGTGATTGACAAGAGAATAGAGGATAATGCTACTCTTTTTGATATTATCCAGGGCGCGCTGGATATTACCTTGGTCAATACAAAAGAAGTTTATGTGCTTTACGACGATTTTCAAAAACTCATGCTCTCCAAGCCGATTGACATGGTGGTTCCCATTCTCGTAGATAATGAAACCGCAGAAGATTTTGATTATGAAAGCAGCATAGACAAGGACACGTATAACTTAGTCAAGTTGGTAGTAGAAGACAAGCAGGCGGCGGGAGAAGGTAAGCGAAAAGAGTTCTATGCGCCGATGAGCCCCGACGAGTTCGCAAAATCAAAAGAAAAAGACCAGTGGGGTGTCCTGCAGTACTATGAAAAGCTGCAGAGGAATATTCAAAATCCACAGGAACGGGCTAACCAAATGCTTAAGTTTTATAATGTAGTCCGTAGGAAACTGGACATAAAGGGAGCTGCAGGAGATATTCGGGTACGTGCAGGCTCTATGATTTACGTAAAACTTAATCTTGGTGATGTAGAACTGGCGCAGAAAGTACTGGTCACAAAGGTGGTTCATACATTTTCTAACCAGGCGCACATGATGGACTTGACGCTGAAAGGCGGTGTAATCAATGATCAATGACGAATTGCCGAATGTGTTGAAATCTCTTGTAGCACAGACCGTGCGCGGGATGAATCCGTCTGATTTCGTTCTGGGCGAAGTTATATCTGCAGATCCTTTAGTCATCCGTGTAGGAGAGAATGAATTGGATGAAGATTTTTTGATACTTTCCGATAATGTCCGTGATTTTGAAGTAGATATTGAAGTCAACCACAGTACTGAAAAACGGGCAGGCGGCGGAGGATACGCAGAGTATGCCAGCCATGACCACGGTTATAAAGGGAGGAAGAAGATCATTATCTATAACGGATTAAAAATCGGAGAGAAAGTCGTCATGATACAGCAGTCCGGCGGGCAGCTGTTTTTTGTTGCTAATCGTGTGTATAACCACGCCGATGTCCACGGACAGTGGGGGTGATTAAATGAAACTATTACCGGAAGAATTTAACAACGTGTCCATTGCGGGCAGCCGGACACGTATGCCGTCTAAAACCTACAGGATGAATATTGAAGAGGAAACGGTGTCGGGGATAATAACAGATGACTTGGAAGCTGTGCGGCAAGCCGTCTATAAGATCTTAAATACAGAACGATATAAGCACATCATTTATTCTTCGGATTATGGCGTGGAACTTGCCGATTTATTTGGAAAACCTATACCTTATGTCATCCCCGAGATTCCGCGCCGGATAGAAGAAGCGCTACTGGTAGATGACCGCATTAACAAAGTAGACGGTTTTGATTTGAAATATGACAAACATGGAAATGTCAAATGTTATTTTGTAGTTCATTCTATTTTTGGGGATATCGAAATGGAAAGGAGCGTGAAGGTAAGGAATGTATGAGGATCAAACGAGCTCTGTCATAGAAAAAAGAATGCTCGATGCCGTTAGCCCCGCAGTGGATAAACGAGAAGGCAGTATTATACATGATGCAACGGCTCCGGTATCGATCGAACTTGAACTGATGTATGCTGCGCTTGACTGGTTTATGAAAAACACATTTGGTGATACGGCAGAGCGCAAGTTTCTAATTGAGCGAGCTTTAGAACGTGGGCTTGTGCCATATAAAGCAACAAGGGCGGTCGTACGTGGGATATTTACTCCGGTTACGTTGGAAATACCAATTGGGCATCGATTTTTTTGTGACGAAATCAATTATGCAGTAACAGAAAAGTTAAAGGCCGGCAGTTATCTGCTGCGCTGTGAGACGGTAGGTATATCGGGAAATAAGGCAACGGGGATGCTTGTGCCTATTGACCATTTACCGGGCCTACAGTTTGCAAAGATTGAAGCGCTGACTATCCCTGCAGTTGATGACGAAGATACGGAAGTGTTCCGACAGCGGTATTTAAAAAGTTTTGAAACGCAAGCGTACGGAGGAAATATTGCGGATTATAAGGAAAAGGTACTATCTATATCTGGCGTGGGCGGGGTTAAAGTGTATCCTGTTTGGAACGGCGGAGGCACAGTTAAAGTCGTATTTTGCACATCCGAATTTAAATCGCCCGACAGTGAATTTGTGGACAAAGTGCAAGAAATATTAGATCCGGTTCCTTATCACCAGAAAGGCGTCGGTGTAGCGCCGATAGGACATTATGTCACGACGGAAGGAGTGGTGAATAAAGAAATAACTGTACACGTAAATGTCACGATGAAATCCGGGTATACCTTGGACAATATAAAAAATCAGATATCTGAAACAATTACCGAATATATTGGATCTGTAAATAAAACATGGGCAGAAACACAGATAATTACTATAAAGAGGTTTGTTGATGACGGGCTGATTATCCGCAAGGCTAAACTGGAAAGTCTGCTGTTAGATATTATCGGAGTGTTAGATGTCACCAATCTTACTTTGAACGGAGAAACAAAGAATCTGCAGCTTGGAGTAAGTGAAATCGGAAAATTGAAGGCGGTCGAATATGAATGATCTGAGAAAAAGACTTTCTTCCCGTGATGCGAATATCCGTCATTATTTTCCGGATATACTGGCAAATGCTAAAGAATTTAATTCTTGGGCGGATGTGGTAGAACCGGAATTAAATGTCGTTATTTATGGATTGCTACAAAACTGTTTGAATACTTTCGTTTACGATGTAGATGAAAGCGGGCTGGAGCGGTATGAATCCATGCTTGGGATTATCCCGAATGTGGATGCATCATTTGAAGATAGACGAAGTGAAGTTCTTTTGATGATTAACAATCAAATATTATATACGCATCGTAACTTGCAGGATATTTTTAACTCAAGGTATGGAAAGAATAAAATCAGCATCAGCCTAAATTATGGAAAATATGAACTATGGCTTGACCTCGTTTATGATCTGGTTTTCGCGTCTGATCAAATTCGGACATACACGAGAAGCATTATTCCGGCTAATCTTACCGTGAACTTAAGCAATACAAAGGAAGCGGGCGGGAAGATTTTTGCAGGTGCAATATGTAAATTGAATTTAGTTGTACATATTACACCGAATCTTGAATTTACGGCTCCAGAAATAGGGCAGCACATCAGAGCAGCCGGATATATTCGGACTGCTCATAAAGTTATAGAAATTAAGGAGGAGCTAATAAATGGCTAATTATCCAAAAATATTAATGACAGTACAAGGGTTATCGCTGATTTCCAAGGCGAATGCAACCGGACAGGCCTTAACTTTTAGCAAAATCTTACTTGGCGACGGAAATTTAGAGAGTGAATCTATCCAGAGTCTTACGCAACTTAAAAGCCCTAAACTGGAGCTTGCCATAACAGGCGGAACAAATCTTGGAAATGGTCAGTTTCAAGTGAGAGCTACGTGCTCTAACGCGTCACTTGATGTTGGGTTCTTTGCCCGTGAAGTGGGCGTGTACGCAAAATTAGGAGTCACGGGAACTGAGAAGCTTATCGCATATACAAATGGGGGGAATTTTGTCGATTATATCCCTGATAAAAGCGTACCGATCGACTCCCAGATATTCAAGATTGATGTCGTTGTCAGTGACGCGGAAAACGTAACAGTGCAGGTAAAAGATGAAACATACTTAATAAAGGCTGAGATGGATGAACATAATGCATCAGGTTCAGCTCACGAAAACCGTTTCAAGCTCTTTGAAAAGGTCTCGGAATTGGGTGATGATATCATTAAAAAACTGGCATTAACATCTGCTATTACGGCTATCAGCTCGCTGCAAACTAACTCATGGTTCGGACAGCTGTTAAAAATGGTACTCAATGCGTCTGGGGTCAAATACAATATTGCTCAAAACGGGTATGTATGCTTAGGAAGCTTCTTTGGTGGGCTAATTATGCAATGGGGATCTAATGAGCACGGATGGGTAACATTCCCGATCGCGTTTAATTCTTTTCGGAAAATAATAACAAACCATCAAGGTACTGCTTACTTCGATTCGCGTGCTGTTGAATACAATTCATTAACAGGATTTACGTTGTCTGTGCATGATAATTCGGGAACAGGTCAAGATGCACAGTGGATTGCATTTGGTAAATAGGCATATTGTAATAAAACTTAATGACAAATTGCCATCCAATTGACTGACAACTTTTTAATAAAGCCATAGCCGTTAGGTTTACTCATAATAAAACCTCCTTTTAGGAGGCTATTTTAATTGAAAGGAGTAAAAAAATGAATAGTTCTAATGTGGATTTTTATATAACAGGGTTCGGTGCGAACGGGAAGCGAGTCGGAAGTATTATTTGTGATTTTAATCCAGAAAAGAATCCGAAGAAACTGAAAGAAGCTCTCGCGGAAGCAAAGGAGAAATTCCCAGAGGCCGTTGTGGTGGAACCAATTGGCGCCGATGCCTTTAACCAGTACCTTGATGGGTACATCCGCGGCGCGGACGGGAAACCGATTAAATATGTTGCTCCGGAACCGACTGTAGAAGCGCAGAGACAGATAGAACTCAATACCTTGGATAGAAAATACGCGGATAAACTAAGTAATATTGAACTCGAAATGGCAAAAGCTAAAGCGATTGAAGATGAGGATCTATACACTGAGTTAAAAGAAGAACGAAAAGAATTGATTAGCGAATATGCGAAGAAAAGGAGCGAAATATAATGGAACGTTGCTTTTTGTGTCACCGCAAAATGGATAAAAAAACAGGACTTTGTACAAATAAGAAATGCATCCGGAGCAAACCACTGAAAGAAAAGCCTGAAAATAAGACGGAGGACAATAAATAATGAGTATGGTGGATATAAGTCCGGAAGCGTTAGAGCGAATAGTCCGGATCGAAACGAAACTTGACATGCTTGTCGAAATGCTACCTGAAATACAGAGACTTCAGGTAGCGCACGAAAGGGCAGAACAAAGCGCGAAATCCGCGCATCACAGAATAGATAATATCTATAAGGTAGCCGGGCTGATTTCCACTATTATTTCTGTGGTAATTGCATTGATAGGAAAGGTGATGTGATTGTTCGAGAAAATAAGGGATTTATGGAAAAAAGCTGTCGGATACATAAATGAACACATACCGAAAGGGAATGCCAAGCCGTCTATGAAAGTAGTCTATGGTTATGCCATAGGCTTTTTAATTCTGTTTTGTGTCGTGCTGGCCGCGTGGATTATTGAATTCTGCAGGGGTTCAGCTAATACGATGATATTGATTAAATTCTTTGAAGACTATACGGCGGTTCCGGTCGTTGGGGCGATTGCATTTATCGCCAAGTATATGGTGGATAAAAATCGCAATGGCCGGCCGGATGCTATAGAAAAGGAGTTGAAAAAAGATGACACTAAGCGAAATTGAAGTATTGCTGCGGAATGCAGCAGGAGGCATTGATCGAATCTATGAACATTGGACAGGCTGTGACGGGAGTGTAGTTAATCTGCCTGACTATACAGTAGTAATAGACCAGACTGGCGGATATCACGTCATGCACGAAGATTTTACTGAAAGACTGGCACACACGTGGCACAGAAACAGCCGGTCAATCGGTATAGCGATGGCGTGTTGCAAAGACGCGGTATGCTATTACGATCATCCTGACGGCATAGATTTAGGCAGTGAACCGCCGACAAAAGAACAGATAGAAGCCATGGCGATGTTAACGGCTAAAGCTGAAGAAATACTTGAATTGACTGCGGACGATGTATATACGCACGCGGAAATCGCCCAAATTGACGGTTACGGCGTCGATAGCGGAGACCCCGATATGCGCTGGGATCTGCTATATTTACCGGATTACGGTAACGGCGGCGTGTTAGTACCGGGTGGAGATTTGATTCGGGGCAAAGCAGAATTTTACAAACAGGAGGGCTAAATGTGTGGAAAAACATTAAAACAAGCAATTATTACGGTTTGCTTGTTATTGGGGTTGTCATTTTGCTATTGCTTGCAGGTATCGGCGGCTGGCGGTACTATGAATCAAGCAGAGCAAAAGCAGACTATCATGATATCAATGACGGATTGGAACGAGCTCAAGACAGAATTCACAGCGCAGAGCTTGGAATTAAATCAGCTCAGGCAAAAATTGATCATGCTCAAAATGGATTCCGGCGAGCAAATGAAACAGCTATCGAAATTGCAGAAAGAACTCGAAGAGACACAGATATCATTAACGAATGCGAATCAATCGTTGAACGATGTCAGGAACGATCTAACAGAATCCAGAACATCATTAGAAGAGTTGAAGAACAAAATAAAGAAAATGGAGCACAAACAAGCGGTCATACGTAGGCAACGAGATTTATATGCGGGATTATTTATCATTACTGTGGGCACAGTTATAGCCCGGAGGTGATCCGGTATCTAAAAAAGTGGGGAGAAATCCCCGCTTTTTTCTTTTGGACGGCAAAAATACGGCAAAAATTTAAGCAAAAACATCGTATTTTGGCGGTTATTATTTTCGTGGCATTTTCTTGGCCACTCGATAAAATCAAGAAATATCGCATATATAGGTTTTGCAAATATCATACATTGACTTGTAATTCAAATTTGAATTTGATACCATGGAGAAAAGAATGGAATTCATGAAAGGGCAGCGTTCAGGAAGAAAGGATACTTGAAAATGGAATGGCTGGGACGAAACAGGAAATCGGTCATCATTGCCGTGGTTTTGGTGATCGCCTTTGCTGCGGGATATTTCTTTTATAAGAGCAGGAATGCGGAACAGGGAAGACTGATCCTTTACGGAAATGTAGATATTCGTCAGATTTCTCTTGCTTTCAACAGCAATGGGCGGATCGAGGAAATGCTGAAAGAGGAAGGCGATGCGGTGAAGGCGGGGGATGTGCTGGCGCGGCTGGATACCCGCCCGCTGGAGCTGGCGATTGCCCAAAAGAAGGCGGTGATTGCCCAGCAGGAAGCAGTGGTGGAAAAGCTGCACAACGGTTCTCGTCCGGAAGAAATTACCCAGGCGGCAGCGCAGGTGGAATCTCTGGCGGCCGCGGAAAATAATGCCCGCGCTTACTACCGGCGTATGGCATCGCTTCTTGCCGACGGTGCGGTAAGCAGGCAAAGTGCCGATGATGCGGAAGCACGATGGAAAGCGGCGGCGGCCAATCTGGAAAATGCAAAGGCTGCATTGTCTTTGGTAAACATGGGACCCCGCAGTGAAGATATCGCGGCGGCGGAAGCGCAGCTTTCCGCTTTGAAAGCAGGTCTTGAAAATGATCTGTACAATTTGAGCCAGGCAACGCTTGTCGCGCCGCAGGACGGCGTGATCCGTTCCCGCTTGATGGAAACGGGGGATATGGCATCTGCTGCCAGGCCGGTGTATCTTATCGGTCTGTCCGATCTGAAATGGATCCGTGTGTATGTGCCTGAAAGCCGTCTTGGCGAGTTACGGGAAGGTATGGAAGCGGATGTTTATGTGGACAGTTTCCCGAATGAAGCGATTAAGGGAAAAGTGGGATATATTTCCGATACAGCGGAGTTCACGCCAAAATCTGTACAGACGGAGGAGCTCAGGACATCGCTCCTTTATGAAGTGCGCATTTTTGTGGATGATGAAGAGAATCGCCTCCGCATGGGAATGCCGGCAACGGTGAAGTTTTGAAATCACGGAAAATTTTTAAATACCGGGAAAGGATCTATCGTGGCTGACGGATATGTGGTGGAAGCGGCCGGTGTGACGAAACGGTTCAGGGATTCCCGCGGGGGAGCACTTCTGACTGCCGTGGACTGTCTGGATATACGGGCGGCGCGGGGGAAGATGACAGCGCTTATCGGGCCAGACGGCGCGGGGAAGACGACATTCCTTCGCATGGTCTGCGGGCTGATGTTTCCAACCGAGGGAATCCTTTCCGTACTTGGCATTTCTGTGGCGGACAAACCTGCAGATGTGCAGAGGCGTCTTGGATACATGCCCCAGAAGTTTGGGCTCTATGAGGATCTGACGTGTATGGAAAATATGAATCTTTACGCTGATCTTCATGGGATTTCAGCGGGGGAACGGAAAGAACGGTTTGAAAAATTATTTCATATGACCGGTCTCGCACCGTTTGCACAGCGTCTTGCGGGAAAGCTGTCAGGCGGCATGAAGCAGAAACTGGGACTTGCGTGTACTCTCGTGCGGACACCGGAGCTGCTTATTCTTGACGAACCGACAGCAGGCGTCGATCCTCTTTCCCGACGGGAGCTTTGGGAAATATTGAAAGACCTTGTGAAGGGCGGGCATATTTCCGTCCTTGTATCCACAGCCTACATGGAAGAGGTGGAGCTTTGCGACGAGGTATACATCCTGAATAAAGGGAAAGTTCTTGACAGAGGCACGCCGGAGGAGCTGAGGAAGGAAACGGAAGGCCGCTGCCGGATGGCGAAAACGCCGGAAGGGATATCGCCCCGCGTGCTTCAGGCGGCATTTCTGGATGATCGGGAGTCTGTGGAGGATGCCGTTCCCGAAAAAGGGAATGTACGGTTCGTTTTAAAGGAAGGGGTGCCGCTTGAACGGGTAAAAGCGTTTTCCTGTTATCCCCGTTTGGAAACGGAAAGCGTGCCGTCCCGTCTGGAAGACAGTTTTATGTGCTGTCTTGGGAAATTGGAAAGAAAAGAAAGTCCTCTTGAAGGATTTGAACTGGATTATAAAGAACCGGCACATATTTCCGGCAAAGTGGATATTGAAGTGAAAAATCTGGTGCGCCGTTTTGGTGATTTCACCGCTGTGGACAATACATCATTTCAGGTTCATGAGGGAGAAATCTTCGGACTTCTGGGGCCGAACGGCGCAGGCAAGTCGACAACGTTTAAAATGCTCTGCGGACTTCTTCCCGCCAGCAGCGGCGAATTGTCGGTGGCAGGGGTAAACCTGCGGACAGCACGGGCGGCGGCTCGGGCCAATGTGGGATATGTGGCGCAGAAATTTTCTCTCTACGGTATGCTTACTGTCCGGGAAAATCTGGAGTTTTTTGGCGGCGCTTACGGACTGCCCCGGCAAAAAATAAGAGAAAGGATAAAAGAGGTCCTTTCCCAGTTTGGTCTCAGCGGCGCGGAAGACAGGATGGCCGGCGATCTGCCCGGCGGGTACAAACAGCGTCTGTCCATGGCGGCGGCCCTTCTTCATGAACCGAAAATATTATTTCTCGATGAACCGACAAGCGGCATTGATCCCCCTGCCCGGCGGATTTTCTGGCGGCAGATAACAGCGCTGGCCGCAAAGGGGACGACAGTGATCATCACGACGCATTTTATGGACGAGGCGGAATACTGCGACCGCATCATGATACAGGATCAGGGAAAGATGCTTATTCTTGGAACGCCCGAGGAAGTACGGAACAGGGGCGGGAAAAATCTCACCATGAACGAAGCATTCATTGCCATTGTGGAAAACAGCCGGAGAAAGGAGGAGTTATGATGGATGCCTTCCGCCGTATTTCTTCATTGGTAAGAAAAGAATATAACCAGCTTATCCGTGACCGGAGCAGTCTGGTGATCGGTATCGTTATTCCCATCATGCTCATTCTTCTTATCGGGTACGGCCTGTCGCTGGATGTGAAAAATGTGCCTGTGGCGGTGGTCATGGAGGACGCGTCTCCCACGGTGCAGGATATGCTTTCTTTTATGGACGGCTCCGACTATTTTGATCCCCGCTATACCACGTCCATGAAAGAAGGTACGGAAATGATGAACCGGCGGGAAGTGGACGCCATAATCCGTGTGCCGCCGAATTTCACGGAAAGCCTTTCCCGTGGCGGCAGCCATGTGCAGATTATTCTCTGGGGTGTGGATGCGGCTTCCGCGCGGACGGCAGGTTCTTATCTTGAGGCAGGCCTTGCTTCATGGCAGGTGGCCAATGCGTCAAAGTACATGACCGTATCCGACGGGATCGGTTTCGTATCTGTCACGCCGCGGCAGTGGTTCAATGACGCCAATACAAGTACATGGTTCTTTATTCCCGGGCTGGTGGTACTCATTATGACGCTTGTCGGCGTATTTCTTACCACGATGGTCATGGCGAGGGAATGGGAGAGAGGAACACTGGAAGCTCTTTTTATCACGCCGGTGAGACCGCTCGAAATCCTTTTATCGAAAATGATTCCTTACTTCGGTGTTGCCACGATTGGTTTCTGGCTATGCATGGCGGCGGCGCGTTACTTATATGGCGTGCCTGTGCACGGGTCATTCTTAATGATCCTTCTGGGATCGGTTATTTACCTCATCGTGACGCTGGGCATGGGACTTACGATTTCGTCAGTAATCAAAAACCAGTTCTTTGCGTGCCAGGTGTCTATGCTGGTGAGTACGCTTCCTACGGTCATGCTGTCAGGATTTATTTTCGATTTGCGAAGCGCGCCTGCCGTGGTCTATGCCGTGGGACATGTCCTTCCTGCTACATACTATATGGAACTTTTGAAATCGCTCTTCCTTGCGGGAAATGACTGGGCGCTTATCAGGGAGAACTGTCTGATCTTAGGGGGATATGCTGTGTTCTTTACGGGACTCTCCTGCGTGGTAACGAAAAAGAGGCTGGAATGATGGAACATATTATGCTTTACATCCGCCGCATCCTTTTCATGGTGCGGAAAGAAATGCTGACCACCCTGAAAGATCCGAAAAGCCGCATTATCCTTATTATGCCTGTCATTATCCAGTCCCTGCTTTTCGGTTATGTGGCATCGTATAATCTGGACAGCGTGGATTATGCTGTCCTTGATTTAAGCAGGAGCCGCTACTCCGAAGAATTGATTGCCGAATTGGATGGAAGCGGGATATTTAAACGGGTGGCGACACTTGGGAGCACATCGCAGATTGCCCGATTCATCGACGGGCGGGAAGCGGGCGTCGTCCTTGTCATCGGTCATGATTTCGCGGATAAGATAACCGCAGGGGAAACCGCGCCTGTCCAGGTAATCACCGACGGAAGGAATACGATGACTTCGAGCATCGCATCAGGGTATATTTCCGCGGTGGCAGCGGCATATAACAGCCGGCTTCACGGCGGTCGTCAGCTTCTCCATATAGACCCTGTGGCATGGTATAATCCAAACCTGATTTCCCGATGGGGGTTCCTTGCGTCGCTCCTTCCCATGGTCAGCTTGACGCAGGTAATGATCCTTGCGGGGCTGTCCGTGGCGAGGGAAAGGGAGAACGGTACTTTTGACCAGCTCATGGTGACACCGCTCCTTCCCATGGAAATACTCATCGGAAAAGCGGTACCGCCGCTCCTTATCGGTATGGTCCAGTCCTTCATCGTACTGACGATTGCTGTTGCATGGTTCAAAGTAGCCCTCGTGGGCTCCCTCTTTACCCTCGCCCTCGTCATGGCGGTATTTCTCCTTTCCTGTGTAGGAATCGGTCTTTCCATTTCTGCTGTCGCCAAAAATATGCAGCAGGTTATTGTGTATAACTTTGTGGTGCTCCTTCCCATCATGCTCCTGTCAGGCATGGCGACGCCTGTAAGGAATATGCCCACTGTGCTTCAGTATTTCACCTATATCAATCCCATGCGCTTTGCCATCGACGGCGTACGGCGCGTATATATCGAGGGGGCTTCTCTTTCCATGATTGCCTACGACTTCATTCCCATGCTTATCGTGGCGGCGGTGACAATGCCCCTTGCTGCATGGATGTTCAGACATAAATTAGGATAAAGGAACTGCAATGAAAGAAAATCAGAAAAACGGGCGCCGTATGGATGGGCGGGAAACCGAAGAGAAAATCATCGAATGCGCGGGACAGCTCATTGCAGAGAAAGGATTCGCTTCCGTGACAAGCAAGGAAATATGCCGGGCAGCAGGTGTGAATCTGGCGGCGGTCAATTACCATTTTGGAAGCCGTGACGGACTCTATCTTGCCGTATTGGAAAACGTCCAGCAGTACCTTGTCGGGTTGCAGCAGCTGATCGACCTGTATGAGTCGGATCTGGCACCGCAGCAAAAAATGGAAAAACTTATTGACTTTCTGGCAGGAAATGCCTTCCGAAAAAATGAATGGCAGATCAGCGTGTGGGTACGGGAAGTGATGAATCCTTCTCCCATGCTGGAAAAAATATTTCAAAAAGAAGCGCTCCCGAAAATCTCCGTCATCATAAAAATATTTTCAGAATACACAGGCTATACCGCCGATGATCCCCGGCTGTACAGCGGGATTATTACCCTTGCCGCGCCTTTTGCCGTGTGCCTCCTCGGACGGCACCATTCCCTGCGCAGGGAAATGCCTGTCCATATACCGATAGAAACCATGGCGGAAAATATCAAACAGCTGGCTCTTGCCAATTTGGAAAATTTAAAAAGGAATAAAAGATGAACATGGAAAAGACGACAGAGCGGTACCCCATACGCTATTACAGCATGATTACCGTAGCCAAAGATTTTATTTCACAGGCGAACGGGTCTCTTGCCGAAGGCACGGCAGACTGGAAAGCGGCGGATAAAGAATTAGAAAAACTGAAAAAACTTTCGCAAAAGCACGACTGTTACGCCACAGTGGTGAACAGTCTCACGCCGTATATATTTCTTCTGCTGGAAACGGAAGAAGGAAAGCCCTACTGGCAGTACATGGAAATGGCGGGCGCCCTCCACATGTTCCATTTCACTGATGAAGAAAGCTGGGTGGAAGCGGAGAAGATCATTTATGAAAACGGCGGGTACATGTACCGGATAAAAGAGATTTATCTGCAAAGAAAATAGAGAAGAAAAGTTTTATGCAATCTAAATTTATGGCTTATCATGGAACGCTGGCAGATGACATTTAACACTTTTCCCTAAAGAGTCATTCTTCGATTTGTGTTGTCGCCCCTTTTTCTGTTTTTTCCACAAAGCATTTTTGCATCCGACCTAAATGACGGGGAACGGTAAGGTGTCATCCAGAGGAATAGATTCTTTGCTCTGCATTATTGTCTTTGAAAAACTTACGGATAAAAGTATAATTGCCATATTGAATACCATGAAAAGAGAATTTGCTCATAATGGATACCGTTTTTATGATTTTATTCAAGGCGGAATTTTGCATACGCTGGAAATTAACCGCAAGGTGAACTTCGGTTGGCTGTTTGGGGTGAAAACGGGCGGCAGAAAAGAGTATATCTATGCGGGAGAAAAGTTTAAAGAAATTGCGCTGGAAAGATATAAAAACTTCTGATTGTTATACTGCGGGAAATCATGAAGCGGATCATCAGGGGGAGTGTCGTTTTATCTGACGGAAGGCAGTATAAAAATAGGTCTTAAGTTTCAACAGCGGACAGAATTATTTTGAGGACATGTAAACCATTCTGTGCAGTCCTCGGAATCGGATAGTAAAAAAGGGCAGAACCGTTTTTGATGGCGCTGCCTTTTTTATTGTCCGGAAATTATAACAAAACCTGCTTCTGCGAAAGAGAAGACTGTTCCAGTTTTTTTAGTGAAGTACCTTTTTCATCTTTCCATAAGATATTTCCGCTTAAAGAACAACCGCCAATAAAACCTGCGGCGGCGCTGGGACTGCTTAAAAGAATGGTTTCTGTGAGAGTACAGGTGGCTTTATCAATTTGGTTTCCATATTTTTCACGAAATCTGATGACATTGGCAGGACAGCTTTTATTTAAATTTGGATTGACAGCGCTGCCTTTAAGGATGACAAAACCTTCATTGGTTCGTTTGCCAGTTGCTTTATATCCATTATATTCCATGTGCAGTAATGGTTCATTATCGGGATCTTCTTTGGATTCTGGCTTGGTAATTGGTTCAAAAAGTTTATGCCCTAACGCAGGGAAGATAATTCTTGCGTCATCGATATGGTCTTCCATGGCGCTTTTTATTTCTTCGACGGGATCTCCTTCGGTGGGATTATTGATGTTTACAACAGTATAGCGTTTGGCGTCGGTGATAATGTTGTAGAAGCGATGTTCAAGATAACTTATTTCCGTTAACCCGAAAGAGTGGTCTGTGGTGGTGAAAATAATAGCTTCATTCCAGTCGATAGTATCATGGGGTTCAAGTATACGGGACAGAACTCCATTCTTGTTTTTTCGTACACAGGCCTGTCCCACATAAACGATGTCGTTCAATTCGTGATCTGTGCCAAAAAGGAAATAGATACCGCTTTGTTCAAGATGAGGAATATTTTTACATTTATCTATGGATGTTCGAGGAATTTTGTAGGCAATGCTTGTCCGATTATCTAATTTGCATTTTATTCTGTCGGTAGGATCTCCGTCCATCAGGTACAGTATAAGTCGTTTTCCTCTTTTCATTGTTTTCTCCTTTACATTTAGTCCAAAGTTTAGGGAAATTTCTTTTATAGTATAACAGAAGGCAGAATAGAATGAGTTGCCGCGGCGGGGGAAGTCTGATACGATGGGAAAATGAAAGCGAGGAGTTATGAGGACATATTATGATATCGGACTGAATTTATTTACCCGTTCTTTTCCTGATCCGGAGCGGATTATTGCGGACGCGGAAGCGGCGGGGATCTGCTGCATTCTTACGGGCTCGGAAGCGCGGGAGAATGAGCTTGTGAATGAGTTCGTGAAAACCCATGATGTTTATGGCACGGCGGGTATCCATCCCCATGCTGCTGATGACGCTGCGGACGAGGATCTGGAACGGATCGAGGAAATCATTCTTTCCAATCCGAAGATCGTGGCGGTGGGGGAATGCGGACTGGATTATGACCGGATGTATTCGACGAAGGAAAACCAGCTTTATTATTTCAAAAAGCTGATTGCTCTCGGCGAGAAACTGAAGAAGCCGCTGTTCCTCCATGAGCGGGACGCGGAGGAAGATTTCATTTCCTGCTTTGACGGGCATGAAGACATATGCAGGCGTTCGGTGGTGCATTGCTACACGGGAGATAAAGAGACGGCGGAGACGCTTTTGGACATGGGGTTTTCCATCGGGATCACCGGATGGATCTGTGATGAGCGCCGGGCGGAGGCATTGCGGGAAGCGGTGAAAATCATTCCCCCGGACCGCATTCTTTTGGAAACGGACGCGCCCTACCTCACTCCGCGGGGGATTCCCGGCCTTAAGCGGACGAATGTACCTCAGAATATCGTATATGTCGCCCGGGCCCTTGCCCACTACATGGGGGTCAGTGAAGAGAACGTGATCCGTCACGCGAAAATAAATACGGAGCGGATTTTTGGGTTATAGAGCTGTTTCTGTGAGAAGGGGCGCAGGAAAGATTGCAGAAAAGGTTTAAGAAAAATACAGAGAGAGAGCAGCACAGGCCGAAGGGAAATTATGGACAAAATAGCGGTTTATATACATGGAAAAGATGGCAATGTAAATGAAGCGGAGCATTATAAACCTCTGTTTCCCCAATATGACGTAAAAGGCTTCGATTACAAAGCGCAGACACCTTGGGAGGCAAAGAAAGAATTTCCGTCCGCTATCCGTTCTCTGTGTAAGGAATATGAGTCGGTGACTCTGATTGCAAACAGCATAGGGGCGTACTTCGCGCTGCATTCGTTAGCCGGACAGCGGATCGAAAAAGCATTTCTGATTTCCCCGATTGTTGACATGGAAGAACTGATTATACAGATGATGGCACAGGCGGGCATAACAGAGGGTGAATTGGAAAAGAGAAAAGAGATCTATACATCCTGTGGGGAAAAAATATCGTGGGAGTACCTGTGTTATGTCAGAAAGAATCCTCTTGCCTGGAATATTCCTACCGAAGTGTTGTATGGGGAGAGCGACCATATGACGTCCTGCGGAACGATATCCGCATTTGTGAAGTTGACCGGCGCGGGGTTGACGGTGATGAAAGGCGGTGAGCATTGGTTTCATACAAAGGAGCAGATGGCATTTCTTGATGCATGGATTAAACGGTCGCAGTGATGGAATTTATAGGAGGTACACTGATGGAAATTTTACTTATGTCGTATTTAGCCGGAACCAAGGCGATTGTTGAGAAATATCTTTCAAAAATGACTGATAAGAAGATAACGTTCATACCTACTGCCGGAAATGTTGAGGAATATACTGGGTTTATCGATGAAGGTGTCGGTATGCTGAAAGAATTAGGCTATGAAATAGAGATTGTCGATATCGCAAAATATGAAGAAGAGATCCTGAAGGATAAATTTTTAAAAGCGGAATGTATATGTATATCGGGAGGCAATACCTTTTATTTACTGCAGGAATTAAAAAGAAAGAATCTTACAGAGCTTTTATCGGGCAGGATTAAAGAAGGCATGTTCTATATGGGTGAATCGGCGGGAGCGATGATTATGTCGAAGGATATCGCATATGGCCAGATCATGGATGATAAAAATGTCGCGACAGAATTAAAAGATTACTTCGGATTAAATGTATTTAAATACTATATTTTGCCGCATATGGGAGAATATCCTTTTGAGGAAACTGCACAGGAAACCTTGGATTTTTATAAAGATAAGATAGATTTAATGCCGATAAACAACAGCGAAGCGGTATTAGTAAAAGATGATGGATATAAGATAGTAAAGGAAATGGAAACTGAATAGGACAGTTCTGTTTGTCCAACTGAAATAATGAAATAAAATTTTATCACACGGTTGTGCATGAAACAGTAAATCAAAAAAGGGTTTACTGTTTTTTGTTACCTGCTATACCGCATATTTCACTAAAAATAAAATTTTTTCGCAAAAGAATATCGAATGACTTGAATATTTCGATTTACCTTGCTATAATAAGGACACAAAATCGGATGAACCGAAGGATACTGTGTGAATCTATGTCAGGTGACGTCTTCGGTTAAGATGAATTTGAATGAACTCTCGGACCTCCGGCCAATCGTAAAAAACTCCGGGAAGACAATCTTCTGTTTCACAGTTTTTTTGAAAGGTGGTTTATTTATGGCAAACATTCAGAAACGGTATGATCTTTTCATTGACGGCAAATTTGTGCCCGCCTCTGACGGCAAAACTTTTGAAGCCCACAATCCCGCCAACGGAGAAGTACTTGCGTCTTTTGCGGAAGCGACCCGGGAAGATGTGGATCTGGCAGTGAAAGCTGCCCGGCGCGCCTTGAAATCCTGGCGCAGGACGTCTCCCATTGAAAGACAGAATTATCTCCTGAAGATTGCGGATATCATTGATCAGAATGCTGAGCATCTGGCTCTGGTCGAAACGCTGGACAACGGCAAGCCGATTCGTGAAACCAGCGCGGTGGATATTCCTATGGGGGCCGACCATTTCCGTTATTTCGCAGGCTGTATCCGTGCGCAGGAAGGCACGGCGACGATGCTTGACGACAATACGATGTCTCTTGTGATTCATGAACCGATCGGTGTGGTCGGGCAGATTATTCCCTGGAATTTCCCATTTCTTATGGCTTGCTGGAAGCTTGCTCCGGCGCTGGCGGCAGGCGATACGATCGTTATCAAGCCGTCTTCCCATACGTCTCTGTCTCTCATGGAACTTGTCAGGCTGATTGCCGATGTGCTGCCGGCAGGCGTGCTGAACGTGATTACCGGTGCCGGCTCCAAATCCGGTCAGTGGATTCTTGACCATCCTGATTTCGACAAGCTGGCATTCACAGGCTCTACTGAAATCGGCCGCAGCGTATATCAGGCAGCTGTAGACAAACTGATTCCTGTCACTTTGGAACTCGGCGGCAAATCGGCCAACATGATTTTTGACGACTGTGATCTGGAACAGGCAGTGGAAGGTGTGGCGACAGGCATCCTCTTCAATCAGGGACAAGTCTGCTGCGCCGGTTCCCGCGTATTCGTGCAGGAAGGTATCTTTGATAAGTTTGTCGCTAAGCTGAAGGCAACTTTTGAAGGCGTCAAAGTGGGCGACCCGACAGATCCGTCTACCCAGCTGGGGGCGCAGATTTATAAGAGCCAGCAGGAAAAGGTGCTGAAATATATCAAGATTGGTCTGGAAGAAGGCGGCGAGCTGGTGACCGGCGGCGAACGTTACACGGAAAATGGATGCGACAAGGGCTTCTTCATGAAACCGACCATTCTCATTTCGAAGACAAATGCGGCACGCGTATGCCAGGAAGAAATCTTCGGACCGGTCGTTGTGGTGCAGAAGTTCAAGACGGTTGATGAAGTTATCGAACTGGCGAACGACAGCGTGTACGGTCTGGGAGGCGGCGTTTTCACGAGCAGCCTGAATACGGCCATGAAGGTCAGCCGCGGCGTACAGACGGGCCGTGTCTGGGTCAATACGTACAACGCGATTCCCGCAGGCGCTCCCTTCGGCGGCTACAAGCAGTCCGGCATCGGCCGTGAAACACACAAGGTTATGCTGGAACATTACAGCCAGACGAAGAACATCATGATCAATTTGAAAGAGGGCACCACAGGCCTCTATGATGTGAAATAAGGCAGGAAAATAAAAAAGACGCGGCGGCGTCTTTTTTATTTCTCCAGCAGAAGCCGGAAATGATGTTTTGGCTTGTAGTTTTCATTTTTTCTGAAGGATCTTGATGATTTCCCCGATGTAGGCGCTGTGGTTATTGCCGGCGCGGCGCCCTGTGTTCCACTCGTCATACGCGCTCTTGTCGGTGTAATGATCCGGCGTCATCTCGGCGGTATAAATTTTTTTGCATACGAAGATGAGATCTGCTTCTTCAATGCCTGCCGCGTCGCCGATGGCAAGAGGGTGGAGTCCGGAGCCTTCATACTTGTTTTCATCCCGGCCGGAGTGGCTGCCCATGTAGCTCATCTGCGGTTTATGTTTCTCCGGGAGGAATGACAGGGTGAAATAATCCTGGCTGTCGAGAATCGTTTTGGTGAAACGGCTCTGTCGGATGTAGATGGTGGCGGTTTTCTTTCTCCACATGACGCCGAAGCCGCCCCAGGTGACAAGAAGCGTATTGCATTTCTCTATATTTCCCGCGGTTACAAGAACGTACCTGCTCCATGAGGTAAAAGGATTGATGTTTATTTCTTCCGGGGTGATTTCTGTAAAAGCCATCACAAGCCTCCTTTTATAAATGATTTGTAATTGACATAAACAGTATAACAAATCGGTGAGAATCAGGCGAGGAGGAAGAGGAGCGGGGAAAGCGGCGCGGCAGCCATTTGACATTCGGGAATGCATTGGATATAACTGTATATTGTAAGAGAATATTAAAATAATAAAAGGGAAGGAGGAGCTATGGAAAAAAATACAGGCTGGAAGCGTATCGTGTACCTGATGTGTGCCATCCAGGTGGGTGCGGGAATCGCGATGATCGGCGTCATGGCGTTTCTTCCTCTTTTTTTGGGTGAGATCGGTGTCACTGATGCAGGCGAGGCGGCTTTCTGGGCGGGGCTCATTTCAGGGGTCACGCCGTTTATGATTGCTCTTTCCGCGCCTTTCTGGTCTATCCAGGCGGACCGCCGCGGCCCGAAACTTGTCATGTCCATCGTTCTTGCGGCGGTGACACTGATAGCGTTTCTCTGTGCCGTGTCCACTTCGCCGTGGCAGGTGTTTATCTTCCGCCTGCTGCAGGGGCTGGTGGGCGGTTTCGTTCCCATCGGGCTGTCGGTCATTGCTTCCGTATCTCCGGAAGAAGAAACGTCCCGTACGCTCGGTTACTTTCAGGCGGCCATGGTGTCAGGCATTATGTTCGGCCCTCTTGTGGGAGGTCTTGTGGCGGACACGCTGGGGTACCGCATGCCCTTTGTCTTCTTTGGCGTTCTGTCCCTGATCTGTCTGATCTGCCTCCGCCTGTTCATGCCGGAAATCCATCGCAAGGGGGCGTCGGGAGAAAAATCTTCCACCTGGCAGGAATTGAAATATTTTGCTGCCATTCCCCGCGTGCGTCTTATGGTGGGGATCCAGTTCCTCTGTAATTTCGGCATCACCGGTATCGGTCCCATACTCCCTCTTTACATCAAGGACATGCTCGGCGGCGGGTCGGAGATTATCGCCACGATCGTAGGCATCATTATATTTCTTGCCGGCGGCGCGAGCGCGCTCTGCTCTCTTTCCACAGGGGCGGTGACGGCCCGCGTTTCTCTGCCGCGGCTTTTGACAGCGGCGACCGTTTTTGTGGGACTGACTTTTATCATGCAGTATATGATGACAAACGTGTGGGGGCTTGGTTTCTTCCGTGCCGTTACAGGAATCGGCATGGGGTTCATCATGCCTGTGGCCAATACGCTCATCGCGCAGGCGGTGCCCAATGAAAAGAGATCCATCATCTTCGGCGTCGTGTCAAGCGTCGTTCTCATGGGCAACGTGGCAGGCCCTGTATGCAGCGGAGCGCTTGCCATGGTATGCGGCTATGCAGCCGTTTTCTGGTCTACCGCTGTTGCATTCCTTGCGGCGGGCATTGTCGTATATATCAATTTCAAAGATGAAATAAACGGAAATAAGGAGATTTGATTGCGTTTTTTCTTTAAAATAGTAAAAATACTGATTCTTTTTCTTCTGCTTGCCTTTGTCGGAGCAGGATTCTATGCGGGAAATGCCGCTTATGAAACGATGCTCACCGCGCCGTGGGAAAAAATCCTCGGCGTGACGAAACAGACAGCAGATCTTTCGCGCATTCACCGCAGGGAGCAGAAGGACGGGTGGCAGCCCGTGGAAATCCGTTCCGCTGACGGGACGAAACTTCGTGGAACCTACATCGAAAACAGCCGTTCCTCTGACCGTACGGTTATCCTTCTTCACGGGCTTTATCAGAATCGCTCCATGTGCATCCCTTATGTGGATATGTATCGGGATATGGGGTATAATGTCCTCCTCATCGACCAGCGGGGCCACGGAGAAAGCGGCGGCAGCCATACCACCTGGGGTCTTCGTGAAACAGACGATCTTGATGCCTGGACAGAGTGGCTGAGAGGAAAGGACGGCGGCGTGAAAATCGGGATGCATGGGATTTCGCTTGGCGCGGCGATGGCTCTTATTTACAGCGGAACGGAAAGAGGGAAAAATATTTCTTTCTATGTGGCTGACAGTGCTTATGGGGGCATGATGGAACTGGGGAAGGACAAGATCTCCGCCTATACCGGCGATCCCCGGTTTTTGTGGGGGATGGATCTCGTGGAGCCTTTTTTCCAAAGCGTCCTGTGGCTGAGGGGCGGAAAGACACTGTCCGACATAGATCCGCTGGAGGCGGTCAGACGTATGACAGCGCCTGTCCTTTTTCTCCACGGCGGCGCGGACACACTCATTCCGCCGAAGACGGCAGAGGAACTGCTGCAGGCATCAGGAAGCAGCAAAAAGGAACTTTTTATTTTTGACGGCGCGGGCCACACCATGGAAATGGCGGTAAACGGCGATGCTTACCGGAAGGCGGTCCGCGTATTTCTTGAAAGTCTTTCTCAAAACATGTGATACAATAAAAGACAGAGAAGTGATGAATCGAGAAAGGAGCGACCATGCTGATCCGTGAACGTACAGAAGAGCTGGAAAAGAAACTTCTGAGTCCTAAAGCGGCTTTTTCCGCGGACGCAAAAAGAAGCAGGGAGGAAACGGAAGATCCCATGCGCACGAAATTTCAGCGCGACAGGGACCGTATTCTCCACAGCAATTCTTTCCGCCGGCTGAAACATAAGACACAGGTGTATATCGCGCCTGAAGGCGACCATTACCGGACACGCATGACGCATACCCTTGAAGTGGCGCAGATCGGCCGTACGATGGCCCGCGCCCTGCGGCTGAATGAAGACCTTGTAGAAGCCATCGCCATGGGTCATGACCTGGGACACACCCCTTTCGGACATGTGGGAGAGCAGGCACTCCGCGACGTATGCGGACATTTCGAGCATAATGAGCAAAGCGTGCGCATCGTGGAATGTCTTGAAAATGACGGCAGAGGACTCAATCTGACCGAGGAAGTGAAAGACGGCATGCTCAATCATTCAGGCGATCTTAAAGCGCACACGCTGGAGGGCGGGCTCATCAAGTACGCCGACCGTATCGCCTACCTCTGCCATGACTATGATGACGCGGAAAATATGGGGCTCATCTCGGCAAAGGAACTGCCCGACCGTGTCCGCCGCGTGCTGGGGACGACCCACTCCTCCATGATTACAGCTATGGTACAGAATCTGGTGGAAAATTCCATGGATGAAGATACCATACACATGGACAAAGAAGGGGACGAAGTCCTTCTTGAATTCCGGTCCTTCATGTTTGACCGGGTCTACATGTCACAGCCGCTCATCCCCGATCGGAAACGGGGACATGGCGTAGTCGTCATGCTTTATGAATGGTACATGAGCCATCCTGATGAGCTGCCGGAGAAGCAGAAAAAACTGGCGCAGGGAAATATTTCCTTGGCTGCCAGAGATTACATCAGCGGGCTTACCGATAATTTTGCCATCAACCTGTTCAAAGAGAAATACATGCCCAAGTATTGGAACCTGTAAATTGAAAAGCCGTGAGGAAAAAGAATGAAAGATCCTCACGGCTTTTCCTATAATTGATACCGCGGCAGTATACTTGATTTCATACTTTTGGAAACGAAATAAAAAAGCCTGTAAGGGAAAATCCTGCACGGGCTTTTTGCATAGGAAGGACCGGTTATGGCCTGAACTTGTATCCCACGCCCCAGATGGTCAGGATATGCTGGGGATCGGCGGGGTCTTTTTCGATGGCGTCCCGGATGCGGTTGATGTGGACGGGGACGGTGGATGTATTGCCGAAGGATTCCATGCCCCAGATGCGGTTGTAGATGGTCTCCCGGCTGAAAACGATATCCGCGTTAATCATAAGGAATTCAAGCAGCTGGAATTCTTTGTTGGGAAGCAGTTTGTTTTCTCCCCGGACGGTGACGATGCGGGTGGACGAGTTTAAAGTAATATCACCGATCGTGATGATGCCGGTATTTTCCTTTGCCGTTCCTTTCAGTCGTTCGTAACGGGCAAGCTGTGATTTTACGCGGGCGGCCAGTACCGCGGGGGAAAATGGTTTTTCGATGTAATCGTCGGCGCCGAATCCGAGACTTCTGATTTTGTCAATGTCATCTCTTCTGGCACTGACGATGAGGATGGGAATATCCAGCCGTTCCCGCAGCCTGCGGCAGATGGAAAAGCCGTCCGTGCCGGGGAGCATCAGATCCAGGAGGATCAGGTCGTAAAGGCCGCTTTGCGCTTCTTCCAGCCCCTTTTTTCCGTCAGTGATGATTGCCGCATCCAGACCGGAAAGCGTGAGATAATCTTTTTCAATTTCGGCAATGGCGCTGTCGTCTTCAATGATAAGAATCTTTTTCATGTTTTACTTTCTCCCGCGAGCGGTATTTTTATTTCTACGCATAAGCCATGGGGTATGACGTTTTCGGCAGTTACCGTGCCGTTCATGAGGCGTACGGCTTTTTGGACGATGGTCATGCCGAGACCGCTGCCGTCTTCCGTACGGCTTCGGGCCTTATCGGTCCGGTAAAAGGCTTCGAACAGATGGCGGAGTGACGTTTCCGGTACACCGGGGCCGTCATCTGTGACGGTCAGGACAGCTTCATTGTTTCCTTTTTCCAAATGGAGGAAAAGATGGCCTTCCCCGGCGGTCTTGTACTTGGCACTGTTGGATGCCAGATTCATGAAGATGCGGTTTAAAAGGAGGCGGCTTCCCCTGATGGGGACATGTTCCGCTGTTTCTGCCGACAGGACGAGTCCCTTCTCTTTGAAAGAATTCCGGTTTTCTTCTATGAAGTCATGAAGCACGGTGGAAAGGTCGAGAGTTTCTTCCGTGTAGGCTTTGGTGCCGATGTCCAGCCTGGATAAATCAAAAAGCTGGTTGATCATGCGGTCCAGATCATCAGCGCGCCGGCAGATGACAGACAAATATTTCTCTTTCTTTTCTTCCGTGTCCGCTACGCCGTCGCGTAGGCCTTCCGCATAGGCCCTGATAACGGTCAGCGGCGTGCGGATATCATGGGAGATGCTGGCAATCAGTTCTTTCCGTTTCCGTTCTTCTTCTTCCCGTTCCGTAAGTGACAGGGAGAGTTTTTCCGTCATCAGATTAAACGCGCGGAAGACGGGGCGGTATTCATCATTTCCCTTGTGGACAAGCCGGATGGAAAGGTTTCCTTCCTGCACTTCCATCGCGCCCTGCTTCAATGTTTCCAGCGGCGGGACAATGTGGCGGATCATAAAAGAGGAAAGGAAACGGCTCGTCAGAAGGATGATGAGCAGAATGATGCCTCCGATGCTCCACATGGTGGTTTCAAACAGATGCTCCACCGCTTCATCGCCCGGATTGTACGCCCGGTAGACATGATTGGAGATGAAGTAGAAATAGTAAGGTGTATCTTTGCGGGTCATCTTCCTGGCATAATAGAAAGATTCATCTTCGGCACGGATATAGGTACCTGTCCGCCCGTTTTCCCGTTCCTCCCAGTCGGAATCCGGCGGAATCCGGGAGAGCTGTGCCAGATAGTCTTTGTTTCCGTAGGTGTAAATGGGATTTTTTCCTTTGGTGAAGAGAATAAGATTCTGCTTTGGGGACAGGAGGGAAATCAACCACCGGCCGGCGAAATTTTCCGGATGTTCCAGATTGCCGTGAAAAAAGATATGGCAGGAAATTTCGGCGGCACGCGTGCACTTGGATATATTTTCCAGATACAGATAATTATTGCCGCGGCTCAAGGTTGGGGCGCCGGCCGGCATAACGGCGGCGACGATGACAGTCATGAAAATAGGCACGATAAACATGATGAGGTGCGAAATCAGCAGCCGGCTTTTTACAGTCATAGTTTCTCCTTGTATAGTTTCTGCTTTTACCCTATCTCAAATGATAGACTCCTTCAATAGAAAAGGAAGAGTTTAATTTTTGCTTAAAAACAGATAAAGATGCGTTCATGGTTTTCAGCTATTGTATCCATAGGGAACAAGAAGGGGAATGAAATCTATGGGTCACTGTTGTGTGATATAATTTAACCTGACCAGACACATACATAGAGAACAAGAGGGGAAATGAAATCTATGAAGGAAAAAATGAAAAGCCATCCGTATTTGTTTCTGGCGGCGATCTTTGCTCTGCTGTTTCTTGCGGGAAACGAGCTGGCTGCCGTGACGGACACGGCGGAATCCAATTATGCGCTTACCGCCAGGGAAATGGTGCTGTCCGGGGACTGGATGTCGCCGCGGATTTATGGACATTACTGGTATGACAAGCCGATCTTTTTTTATTGGGAACTGGCATTGTCTTTTGCCGATTTCGGTTTTAATGAATTTGCGGCGCGCCTTCCGTCGGCTGTTTTCGGTGTGGCGTCCGTGCTGTATACTTTCTGGTTCTCCTCCAAGGTTTATGACAGGAAAACAGGCTGGACGGCGGCTTTGATCCTCGGAACATCTTTGGAGTTCTGGCTCCTGTCCAAGGCAGTGGTCACCGATGCGGCGCTTTTCTTTTTTATGAGTGTTTCCATTGCTTCCTTCTATCTGGGCTATCGGGAAGACAGGAAGTACTATTTCCTCTGCTATGCGGCGGCGGCACTGGCAGTTCTGACAAAGGGTCCGATCGGGCTGGCGCTGCCGGGGCTTTCAGCAATCCTGTTCCTTTTATGGAGGCGGGATCTGAGGGAAATGCTCCACGTCCGTCTGATTTCCGGCATGGTGTTATTTCTTCTTCTCTGCGCGCCGTGGTACATATACATGACCGTCTATCACGGCACCGATTTCCTTTTGAATTTCTTCGGTGTCCATAACTATCTTCGTGCCACGGTGGCGGAGCATCAGAGTACCGCCCACTGGTGGTTCTACATTGCCATGTACTTCGCCGGTTTTTTCCCTTGGAGCTTTTTCATGCTTCCCGCTCTTTTCCGAAAATGGAAAGAACACGGACTTTCTTTTGCTCGGGCGGATACGGCAACACAGTTCCTTCTGGTTTGGGGAGTGACGGTTCTCCTTGTTTTCCAGCTGATTGCCACCAAGTATACGACCTATACGTTTCCTTCTCTTTTTGCCTTTGCCATCCTTACGGCAAAGCTTCTTGCCGGATATGATATGGCAGTGGAGCGCAAAGCGTTGATGACAGGCGCTGTATATACACTTCTGGTGCTGACCGTTGTACCCGTTCTGACATACATGCGGTCGGGAAAAGGGCCGGGAACCGTGCTGGCATCTATGGATACGGGAAATAAAATCATCGTTTATGAAAATAAGTACCGGACATCAACTGTTTTTTACAGCGGAAAAATAATTTACCGTCTGGCATCAGCAGATGAGATAGACAGGTTAAAACCGGGAACGCTTTCCTGGAACGCCAAAAATGTGATGCCGTTCTATTCTGAGGAAAAACTTAAAGACAATAAAGACGGATATTTTATTGTTGTATCGCCCCGTACGGAAATGGGAGACACCGAGATTATTGAAGTGAAAGGAAGTGCAAGTGATGAGAATTCTGATTACAGGAGGGGCCGGATTTATCGGTTCCCATTTGACTGGGCTGCTATCCTCCGAGACAGTTACCATATTGGATGACTTGTCCGCCGGCAGGCTGGAAAATATACCGGATGATGCAAATTTCGTCTGCTGTGATGTCAAAAGCCCGCTGGCCCGGGACGTGGTGAAAAATGGACACTTCGATGCCATTGTCCACCTGGCGGCGCAGACCATGGTACCTGCCTCTATGGAGGATCCGAAGAAAGATATGGAAGATAATATAGAAGGCACAGTGAATATCCTGGAAGCGGCGAGGAAATACGGTGTGAAGCGGATCATTTTTTCTTCTTCGGCCGCCGTTTACGGAGATATTGCTCCGGAGTGCCTTCCTGTGAGGGAAACGGAGCCGCTCCGCCCGGTATCTTTTTACGGACTGTCTAAAATGACCTGTGAGAATTATATCCGCCTCTATCAGAAAGCTTACGGCCTTTCCTATGTCATCTTCCGCTTTGCCAATGTGTACGGCGAACGGCAGGGAAACGGCGGGGAAGGCGGCGTAGTGAGTATTTTTGCCAGACAGCTGGCGGAAGGGAAATCGCCGACCGTTTATGGAAACGGACAGCAGACGCGGGATTTCATTTACGCTGGAGATATTGCCAACGGCATACGGAAAGCGCTGTTTTCGGAAACGGCGAATATCACCTGCAATCTGTCCACCGGATGCGAAGTGACAGTCAAGGATGCAGCGGACCGGCTGCTCCGGCTGTCCGGCTTGTCAAAGCCGATCTGCCATGCCGCGGCAAGAGAAGGAGATATCTTCCGATCGGCATTGTGCAGCCAGATGGCGGGAAAATATCTTGGCTGGGCACCGGAAACGGATTGGCAGAAAGGATTGGAACGAACCTATTTTTATTTTGAAAAAGAATATCGAAGAGAACGGAACGCTATGCCGCCTGCAAACGGAATCCCTGTTGCCGGCTTGTAAACAGATAAGGCGGTGACAGACAATAATAATATTACGGATAATTGGAGGAAAAAGAATACTAATATATAAAGAAAGAAGTTGTATTTCTTTTCCCAAGATAGGGAGGAAGGTGTTTTGCTTTATGTAAAACCCTGTATTGCCATGAGAAGTGGGAAATCTTTTCAGATTGGCATCGTAAGAGATTTAAACAGGACAAAAAGGAAGTGCGTAAGTCGGATGCCGATAACTTACGCACTTCCTTTTTATACTTCTTGTTTACGATTAAAGGGTGGGCATGATGTTCCGTAATCCTTGTATTTCTTTACAGCATCGTGCTGAGCTTTCCCACTCTTTGGGAATGGCGCGCTTCAGAATAGAACTTGAGGAACTTCCGCGCGATGACGGAGAGGGGACGGCCTTTGACCTTGACCACCGTTTTGTACAGTTCTGTGTCGGCTTCTTCGATACGGCGGCAGGTGAAATGACAGCCGATGTCCTCCCCCGGCTCAATGGGAACGAGGCTTACGCCGTAATCATCTTCCGCCCATTGGAGTGCCGCGGTCCTTGTCGTGCAGATGCTGAGAATATTCGGCTTTAAATTATGTGCCTTAAAAATTTTGTTCATGATCAGATTGCAGCCTGCGGATGCACAGAGCGGCAGAGAAGCCAGATCCTTAATGGAAACTGTTTCCTTATTGCCGATGTCGGTGAGGAATTTGGAATTTTTCGAGAAAATGGCGCATATATCTTCCTCTCTTTGGAATAAGATTTCAAAATCATTTTGATGGATCAGGGGCACACTTAAAATGCCCAGTTCCGTGATGCCGGAAAGAAGCTGCTGTGACTGCTCATTTACGCTGCCTTCGTAAATTTCATAAACCACATTCGGAAATAAGTCATGGAACGGTTCCAGACAGGTCTTAATGAAAATGGATGAACGGGAGTTGGCGGCGCTGATACGCAGCGTGCCCCGGTTTCCATCGCTGATGTCGTCAATTTCAATCCGTGCCATATCTTCCAGTGAACAAATATACTTCGCCTTATGGTAGAGGATTTTTCCTGCATCCGTTAAGATCAGATGCTTGCTTCCTCTTGTGGTGATAATCAATTTTGTACCGAAATATCCTTCCAGCGATTTCAGCTGTTTGGAAAGCGCCGGCTGGGCGATATGGACAAATTCAGAAGCGGACGTCATGCTGCCTGCTTCCACGATAGCCAGAAAATTTCTGTAATTATCTATTTCCATGAGTAGACTCCTTTTCAATGCAATGGAAAAAGTTTCCTCTTTTTCGTTTCGATGCCGGTCGAATTTGCATTTATCAGGGTTTGCTGTGTCTTTATATAGATTAGTATATTATTAATTGCAAGTCAATAAAAAGTATGCAAAAATGGGAAAATTTCTAATAAGAAATATTTCAAATTCCAATCGGGTATTTTTATTTTCTTTCTGTCTGGTGTACTGTATAGACATAAGAAAGGCTGCCGGCCGAATAGATTTGCATAATGTACTGAGTTTGCTGTTTCCGAAACAGAGAGGAGAATTATCATGACAGTTCAGAAAAAACAGGCTTTTGGCAGAATTTTGCGCCATCGTCTTGACGCTGCGAAATTATTCCCGAATTTAGGTGAGAAGGGAAAAGATTTCACTGATTATATCCAGGGGGCGCCCGTGACCAAATCGGAACTCGCCCGTCATGCAGAAAGAATCAGATTATCTCTTGTGACAAAATAATATCGGATCGGCTCTCACCTTCCCAGATTCGATTTTATTATCTGTCCCTTTAGCGAAATGGCTTGCTTGTGCAGGTCATTTTTTGTTTGCTTATTTAGGAAATAGGCGGGCACCGGCACAAATCATTCTAACGGTCTTGCCCGCATTGCCGGGGTGGCGAAAGAAGTCGTCATAATGACAGGAGACGCTGATCGTCATTCAGCGTGCCAAAGAAGGATCTGCCACTGTAGTGAGGAAAACGGCAAGATGTCACCCGAGTAATAGATTCTTCGCTTTGTGTCATATTGCTGCTTCCCGTCTTTTCCACAAAGCATTCTTGCCACCGTTCAGAATGACCGGGGACGGTAAGGCGTCATCCAGAGTGTGAGCGAAGGATCTGCTGTCGTGGTGAGGAAAACGGAACGTACCGGAAGTTTTTTGCGATTAGAGTCATTGCGGCGAGCCAGTATCCTCCAGCCACTGCATCAGTGATGAGGAATGTTTTATGTATAATAGCTTCTAGCCCCTAGCTATTAGCTTTTAGCTTCTAACTGATAGTTGCTAACCGCTAACTGCTAGTTGCTAACAGCTAACGGCTAACAGCTAATGACTAATGACTAACGGTAAAGAGAAAATAATTTTTATTCTAATGTGGAAATAAAAAAATATTAAAGAATAATTAGTAGAGCGAAAGGGCGGTTTATTCCCTGCAGGAAAGGGAAACGGGCTTTCCAGGATCTATATTTTATTGCTTATATTTCATATTAAAAAGGAAAAACAGGAATAACTTCTTTGTGAGGCATATCTAAATATTCTTATAAGATATTTTTAATATTTTAGAATAAATGTTAATCTTTTACCAGCCAAAGGAACGACGGCAGAAAACCACTCCGCAGTGATCCGGAATTAATCGGTTTGCTTTGAAAAAGGATGTGGTTAAAGTGCATGGCAGCCTCTGCCGGCATGTTTCTTATGACGAACTGATGGAACCTTGCGAAAATGGCGGTTCCGTATTTCCTAAAGTCCCGAACGGAAAGGAGGTTGCTGCATGGAAATGGAAGAAGAGGAAAAACGTAAGATTCGTGAATTCCTGAAGAAGGTGGATAAAAAGTATTATCGTCCCGATATCAAAGAAAGGAAATCCTTGTCCGAAGAAATGGTAAATGCGGCAGAAGAGGCGGGCGGAACCATTCCTCCTTTGGAGGAGGAGTAACCCTGCAGGTAGGAAATAGTTCAGAAAACGTCTTGGTGATTACTGCACTTTTATGACTTATTTCATGCTTACAATTTACCATTGCTTTTACAGGATTGGGGGAGTATTCAATTTATGGAAATGATTATGATGATGGATCCGGCAGTGAAGTGTCTTTGTCTTCTTGCCGTCGTGGCAGTCCTCTTTGTTACGGAAAAACTTCCGCTGGCGGTGACGTCGGTTTTCGCCGCTATTTTTTGCTGGTTGCTGGGCCTTGTGCCGATTGAACAGGTGTTTCTGGGACTTGCCGATTCGACGGTCGTCCTCTTCGGCGGTATGTTTATCGTAGGCGCCGCCATGTTTTATACCGGTCTTGCCCAGGATATCGGCGGGCAGATCGTCAAACTTTTCGGTACAGGGGAAATTAAACTGATGGTCGGCATTATGGTTATTGCTGCTGGCATGTCTGCCTTCCTGTCCAATACGGGAACCACAGCGTGCCTTATTCCGGTGGTTATCGGTATCTGTAAAGAAGCGCACATTCCCGTTTCCCGTGAAATGATGCCTCTTGCCTTTGCAGCGGGTCTCGGCGGTACCTGCACTCTCATCGGTACCCCTCCGAACATCATCGCCAACGTCGCCCTGAAAGCGGCGGGCATGGGGGATCTTCAATTCGGTTTCTTTGAATATGCCTGGATCGGTGTACCGATTACCGTGGCAGGCATTCTCTACATGGTATTCATCGGACGCCACCTGCTGCCTAAGACAGATGCCGATGATTTCAATGTGGATGAAGTGGAACAGGAAATTGAAGCCAATGAAACATCCAAAACAAAGAAAATTATCTGCGGCATAATCATGCTCGGCGTAATTATTACCATGGCTACAGGCATCGTACCGCTGGAGATCGCGGCGGTTATCGGCGCTCTTCTCTGTGTCATCACCGGCTGCCTTTCCGAACGCCAGGCGTATGATTCTATTGACTGGGTCACCATTTTCCTTTTCGCTGGTATGATTCCGCTGGCGAGCGCTATGAATACCTCCGGCGCGGGCAAACTCATTGCGGAATATACAGTGGCGGCTCTCGGCGGAAATCCGTCTCCCTATGTCATCACCGCGGTGCTCTTCATCCTGGCCGTTGTCCTGACGCAGTTCATGAGCAATACCGCTTCCAAAGCACTCCTTTGCCCTGTGGGCATCGCTTTGGCGGCCCAGGTCGGCGCGTCCCCGCGGGCTGTTCTCATGGCGATTCTTATCGCATCCTCCTGTGCTTTTGCAAGTCCTGTAGGTACTCCGCCGAATACTCTCGTTCTCGGCCCGGGCAAGTACTCCTTCATGGACTTTGTCAAGTGCGGCACCGGTCTTGTTGTCATCTGCCTCGTGGTATCCATTGCGGTAATCCCCGTGGTATGGCCTTTCTTCCCGAATTAAGGGGAGTATGGCAGTATGACTGAAAACAGGAAATAGTAAGCCTGTTTTGCTGTCGAAATCAGAAAGTCTGTCGGATATATCAAACCGATGGACTTTCTTTCTTATGGATAGGGTATCAAGCCGCCAGTTGTTAGCCATTAGCTATTAGCTATTAGCAGTTAGCAGCTAGAAGCTAAGAACTAGCAGCTAGGAGCTAAGAACTAGCAGCTAAGAGCTATCGGCTAGAGGCTATTATACATGAAGGATTAGAATGAAGATTCTTTTTCCATGTGCCGAATTTCCAACAGCCTTTTGTCTGATAAAAGCGGTACTCACGGTAAAACGTCATCCTGAACGAATGTGAAGGATCTATTACCGTGGTGAGGAAGACGGCAAGACGTCATCAGAGTAATAGATTCTTCACTCTGTGTCACTGTCCCGCTTCCCTGCCTTTCTCATATGGAATTCTTGTCCCCGTTCAGAATGACCGGGGACGGTAAGGCGTCATAATGAGGAAAGCGTCAGTTGTCATCCTGAACGAATGTGAAGGATCTGTACACCCGTGGCGAGTAAGGTGGTAAGCTGTTATTCAGGGGAATAGATTTTTCATTGCTTTTCACTGTTCTGCCGGCCGGCTTTCGCAATCCATCCCGGCTGTCGAAATTTGTTAGAAAATAATTAATATTTTTAATTTAACTTGCGTATTTTCACTTGACACCGTATAATTCATATCAACAAATTTATACAGGTGGATGATGTATGCGGGAGAAAGCCGTTTGGCTTACCGAAGGAGTAACACTCTCAGGTGCCCTCAGGGGCGGTACCGTATGCGGACATACTCTGGAGAGTGCCATTTTGGCCGCCGAAGGTGTAAGGATTGAGATCCAAATCTCTCAGGCAAAAGGACAGAGCAAAAGACGCATGATTTTTAGCGTTATTTGGCGATATGCCGGCTTCCGGAGTACAGTTTTACCTGGAGCCGGCTTTTTTATTTTCCCAAGGAGGGCATTTTCTAAATGGATTTTTTAGCGGTATTGAATGAAATTGATAATTTTATATGGGGGCCGCCGCTGCTGGTGCTTCTTGTAGGGACGGGTATCCTGCTTACAATCCGGCTGCATCTTTTGCAGATATTCAAGCTGCCGAAGGCGCTGAGCCTGATTTTCAGAGCGCAAAATGCGGGCAGCGGAGATATCGACAGTTTTAAGGCTCTTTGTACGGCGCTCTCCGCGACGGTCGGTACGGGAAATATTGTAGGTGTCGCGACAGCGATCCATGCGGGCGGACCGGGGGCGCTTTTCTGGATGTGGATGGCGGCATTCTTCGGTATGGCGACAAAGTATGCGGAAGGTCTTCTTGCTGTCAAATATCGTGAGACCGATGAAAAAGGTGAAATTGCCGGCGGCCCGATGTACTACATTAAAAACGGCATGGGTAAGAAATACAAATGGCTGGGGGGGCTCTTTGCGTTTTTCGGTGTCCTCGTTGCGTACTTCGGTATCGGTACGTTTGCCCAGGTCAATTCCATTGTGGATATTACGAAGATGACTATCGGTCTTGATCCTGTCTGGACGGGGGCGATTCTCACCATTTTTGTGGCGGCGATTACTATCGGAGGTCTCCAGTCAATTGCGGCAGCGGCCAGCAGGATTGTTCCCGCCATGGCGTTTATTTATTTCCTGTCAACCATCGGCGTTCTGCTCGTTTTTGCCGATAAGGTGCCCGCAGCGGTTTCCATGATTTTTGAAAGTGCTTTTACCACCACGGCGGCAACAGGCGGTTTCCTTGGCGCGACTGTCATGATGGCAATGAGAAACGGCGTGGCCCGCGGGGTATTCTCCAATGAATCTGGCCTCGGTTCTGCTCCAATCGTGGCGGCTGCCGCTAAAACGAAATGGCCGGCTGAGCAGGGTCTTATTTCCATGACCGGCACTTTTATTGACACCATCATTATCTGTACACTGACCGGCCTGACGCTTGTGGTCACCGGTGTATGGTGCGGTATGGAAAACGGCGCGGCGCTTACAAATGCGGCGTTTACTTCCGCGTTTCCTGTTTTTGGCGGATACATGCTGTTGATCGGTCTTGTTCTCTTTGCTTTCACGACGATATTGGGCTGGAACTACTATGGCGAACGCTGCATGATTTATCTCGTGGGGACGAAGGGCGTTCTCCCGTACCGTTTGGTTTTTATCCTTCTCATTGCCAGCGGCGCGTTCCTCAAGCTGGAAGCCATCTGGATTCTTGCGGATATCGTGAACGGACTCATGGCTATTCCGAACCTGATTGCTCTTCTTTTCCTGTCGGGCATCTGTGTCCGTGAGACGAAGAAATATATGGATCATCTGAAGACAGGCAAACCGTATGAAGAGTATGAGGATTGATTTGAATCAGACGAAAAACGCATAAGGAAAATTTATTTTGATAAAAAATCGGTATAGAAATACCTGTTGCCATCTTGAAAAAACAGGTGTATAATTCGACACACATCAGAAAGTTAAAAATTTCTGATGGAGATTCCGCAGGCTGGGATACTGTTTCGGACAAATGAGTATATCCTGCCGGGGCATAACTGAATAAGTGGATGATGTACACTGAAAAATGACACGGAAGTGTCTGCCGAAGGAGTAACACTATCAGGCGTTCTTTGGAACACGAAACTATGTACGGACACGACTCTGGAGAGTCCCATTCAATTGGGCGCCGAAGGGGCAAAAATGGCTGACCGGGCCATTCCAATCTCTCAGGCAAAAGGACAGGGCTGGCATTGGGTAACACCCATTGTATACGTGGATGCATACATGCATACAACCGCCGGCCCAAGTCATACAAGGCTTGAGTGCGGCGGTTTTGTTTTTGAAAAAGTATTAGGAAAAGAAAAGGGGGAAACTAAATGGATATGACGGCAATGAATCAGATTGTGGGGGATATTGACAGCTTTGTCTGGGGTCCTGTGATGCTGTGTCTGCTCGTGGGTACAGGAATTTACCTTACGGCATACTTGAATTTCCGTACATGGCGCAATCTGCCTTATGCGATGAAAAGCGTGTTCTCCCGGGAGGCCCGTAAAACAAATCGGGGATCGGGAGATGTTTCTCCTTTTTCCGCGCTGATGACGGCGCTTGCCGCGACTATCGGCACGGGAAATATCGTAGGCGTGGCGACCGCCATGTTTGCCGGCGGTCCGGGCGCTCTGGTATGGATGTGGGTTTCCGCCTGCTTCGGCCTGACGACCAAGTTTTCTGAATGTATGCTTGGCTTTAAGTTCCGTGAAGTGAATGCGAAAGGGGAAATGAAGGGCGGCCCCATGTTCACCATGAAGAATGGGTTTAAAAATAAAAGAGCAGGACTCTGTATGGGCTTTCTTTTTGCCATGTTTACTGTCATCGCTTCCTTCGGTATCGGGAATATGACCCAGGCCAATTCCATCACCACGGCGGTGAATGCCACGTTCGGATTTTCCAATGAAATCATCGGTGCTGCCCTTACGGTTCTCACGCTGGCGGTCATTGTCGGAGGGATCACTTCCATTTCCAGAGTATCATCCCTCATCGTTCCCGGAATGGCGGTATTCTACATTGCTGCGGGGCTTCTCTGTATCGCTTTGAATTTTGAAAACATACCGCACGGTTTGTACCTCATTTTTATGATGGCTTTTGATCCTGCTGCTGTGGAAGGCGGGGTGGTCGGTACGATAACTGTTTCCGTGATGAATGCGGTCCGTTTCGGTGTGGCCCGCGGCTGTTTTTCCAATGAGGCCGGCCTCGGCTCCGCCGCTATTTCCGCTGCTGCGTCCACCACTGATGATCCGGCGCGGCAGGGATATGTTTCCATGACAGGGACTTTCATCGACACCATCATCGTCTGCACCATCACCGGACTTACCATTGCGTCTTCCGGCGTTTTGGGAACCATTGGTCCAGACGGGAAACCTCTGACGGGCGTGGCGCTGACTATGGCGGCTTTTTCTACGCATCTCGGCACGGCGGGAAACTGGATCGTTTCCGTCGGCATTATGCTTTTCGCCTACTCCACCATTCTCGGCTGGGAATATAATGGCGAAAAAGCATGGGAATATCTTTGGGGTACCCATAAATACAATATCATTTATCGCCTTGCGTTTTCCCTTGTCGTCTATGTGGGGGCGACACAGACCCTGGATCTCGTATGGAACCTGTCAGATATTGCCAATGCGCTCATGGCTGTTCCAAACCTTATTTCTATGCTGGTTCTTGCCCCTGTCATTAAAGAAGAAGTTCTTCGATTTGAAGCGGTTATCGAAAAAGAAAAGGCGGGAAGAAAAGCAGCCCTGCTGGAAAAGAATGAGGAAACGCTCCATATCTGAACAGTGCGAAAATATCTCGGGTATTAAAAAATTGCCCGGGATTTTTATCGGACTGTAACAGGGGAAAGAAATCTGTATTTCTGCCGCATGAAACAGTCAGGGCGAGATATGCGACTGAAAGGCATTTACAATGAAAAAGAAATCCTATATAATGAATTCGTACCTTACAGACGGGAAACAGAATACCCTGCCGATGTCAGGGAAAGCGACTGTTTCCCTTGTTTTTGAAAAACAGAAAGAGGGATTTTTATGAAAATAAAACACATAGCAGCAGGTCTGGCACTGCTGGCCATGCCGTTTACAGCGCAGGCGGAAGTGCGGGAAGCGGGGCTGGTGGATGGATTTGGCATGAGCCTTATTTATCCGGCAGTACATACGAAAAATATCGCGGCCGAAAATGCGATCAATAAGGATATTACAGGGTATGTCCGTCGTATGAAGGAGCTGTATGAAAGCGGCGAAAAGCAGGAAGTATACATGACCTATACCACAAAGTATGAAGATGAAGATCTGGTATCTATCGTTCTGGAAACATCGTCTATAAATGAAGGAATGGCGGATAGAAATGCGCAAGCCTATGGCCTTGTGTATAATAAAAAGACAGGTGATCTGCTGGACAAATCTAAATTCGGCGTGAAGGTAGACAGCGCGGAAGTCGTGAACCTGCTGAAAGAGGGAAAGCTTGACCTGTATAACATCAATGGGAAAAAGTTATCTTATGACTCTTTCTTCAAGCCGACCGCATACATGGAGGCGGAGTGCTTCCTCCTGGGGAAGAAAGAACTGGGGCTGCTCTATGCGGCAGGAGAACTGGCTCCTTATTCGGAAGGCGCGACATACGTGGTGATTCATCTGAAATAAGGAAACAAAAATACGAAAATGAAAACGGTACCCCTCAAATGCGGCGGGTACCGTTTTTGTGTCAGCCGGTTGCGCACTAGCTGTTAGCTATTAGCTATTAGCAGCTAGCAATTAGCAGCTAGTAGCTAGCCGTTAGCCGTTAGCTGTTAGCTGTTAGCGGCAAGACGTCATCGGAGTAATAGATTCTTTGCTTTGTGTCTCATATAGCTGTTTTCAAAGTATTTTTGCCTCTGTTTTGAATAGTGGGGTACGGAAAGGAAACACCGGATTCTGTTGTACCTGCAGGGGACGTGGTGTATAATGTAAAAAATCTATTGCAGCATAGGAGGAGTGAAGTTGAATTTATCCGTTCAGATTTTCGCGTCATTGGTGCTTTCCGTCGTTGTGGGGCTTGTCCTTGGGGACGGCGCGATCGGCCCGGTTAAGACATGGGTCGCGCCTGTCGGCACCATGTTCATTAATCTTATCAAAATGATGATCGTTCCTGTCGTTCTTTGTTCTCTCGTCGTGGGCATGACATCTATGGGGGATTTGAAGAAACTGGGGCGCATCGGGATGAAAACCGTGGGCTTCTATATGGTGACTACGGCGATTGCTATCGTTATCGGCTTTGCAGTGGCAAGTGTTGTCCAGCCCGGTATCGGTATGGCTCTTCCCGGCGAGGCCGCCCCGAAAGTAAAGGAAGCACCCACGATCATGCAGGTATTTGTCAATATGATTCCGACAAATCCGATTGCTTCCATGGCGAAAGCGGATATCCTTCCTGTCATTATATTTTCTCTTTTTCTTGGGGCAGGAATTATTTCCGTCGGCGGAAGCCGTTCCAAGCTGCTGATCAATCTTTTTGATGCGGGGGCGGAGGTCTGTTATAAGATCATCGCCATGATTATGCGCCTGGCGCCTATCGGTGTTTTCTGCCTTCTTTTACCTGTCGTCGTGCAGAATGGTCCAAAGGTTCTTCTGCCGCTGCTCTCCGTGATTATTGCTATGGCTGTCGGCTGCACGATCCACGCGGTCTGCGTGTATTCCTCTGTGGCGGCGGTCGTGGGACATATGAGCCCTGTCCGGTTTTTCCGCGGCATGGCAGAAGCCATGGTTATTGCGTTCACTACCTGTTCTTCCGCGGGCACGCTTCCGGTGAATATGAAGAACACGGAAGAAAAGCTGGGAGTAAAACGGGACATCGTGTCTTTCGTCCTGCCTCTCGGTGCTACCATCAATATGGACGGCACCGCTCTCTACATGGGGGTATGTTCCCTTTTCATCGCCAATGTATTCGGTATTCATCTGACAATGGATCAGATGATGATGATCGTTCTTACCGGTACGCTTGCCTCTATTGGTACAGCAGGCGTCCCCGGCGCGGGTCTGATCATGCTTGCCATGGTGCTCCAGTCTGTCGGGCTTCCACTGGAAGGATTGGCTCTCGTGGCAGGTATTGACCGTGTTCTGGATATGTTCCGTACCACGTTGAATATCACCGGTGACGCTGCTGTCGCCGTTGCTATCGACGCCACGGAAAAATCCGTTCCCACCCAGCTGGAAATCACTGAATAGGAACGGATGCGAAAGCCTCAGGCTATTTATGAGGATCTCTATAAGTCAGACGTGAAGTTTAACTTATGGAGGTCTTTTTGTGTAGGCGGCTTTAAGACAGGCGACTGCGGTATTGTGTCGGCGTGCAGTTGAATTTCTCGGAGAACATTTTCGTATAGTAGCTTTGGCTGGAGAAGCCGCAGGCGTTTGCGATTTCCAAAATGGAATTTTCCGTGGAGTCCAGGAGGTTGCGGCTGATCTCCAAACGGTACCGGTTGAGGAAATCTATGGGGGACTGCTGCATATATTTCTTGAAAAGCTGGCAGCATTTGCTTCTGGATACGCTCCCCGCCGCGGCAATACCGGCTAAAGAGATTTTTTCAGGATAGTGGTGGGAAATATAGGCGACCATCCGGCGCTGCGCGCTTATATCTGTACCGGGCATATCTTCCTGCGTCTGCTTTTCGGGAGGGAAAAGGGCGTAAAGACGGGCGAGGAGAATGTGTAAAAGACCGATGCTTTCCAGCTCGAATCCGGGGAGGTGCTTTTCGTTGATCTGATTGATTTCCTGCAGCAGCCTTCCCAGCCGCGGCGAGTCAGGAGAAGAAGCAGGGATATGGAAACAGCGGCGGGATGTATTTCCCAGAAGAGGAGACAGAAGCCTGTTTCTGACGGACTGATTTTCTGTCAGGAGGGAAGGGTGGATAAGCGCCCGTATGAAGCGGCAGTCTTCTCCGTTGTGCGGCGCGCTTCGGTGCATGGCGGAAGCGTGTATGGCGAGGAAATCTCCGCGGGAAGCGGTGAGGATCTTTTCCTCGATATGGAAATCCATTTTTCCGTCCAGTATGTAAATAAATTCCAGTTCATCATGCCAGTGGGAAATCATCTGCAGATGGGCCTGGGAAGATATGGTACTGGTGGTGACCGCGATCGGAGGCAAAGTTCCCTTTGCAGAAGGGATGACTGCGGCGGCGCTTTTTAATACGTCAGGACTGATCATAAGAAACCTCCGGTTGCGATTTTTACAAAGTGTGAAAACAGTTTCTAAAGGGAATGTACGATATTTATAAAAATGTGGAATATATTTATATTCAAATGATAAAAACTATACTATTATTATATCAGAAACATTGATAAACGTGAATATAGAAACAGAATGTTTCAAAAAAGTAGTCATTGTAATATATAAGGAGGAACTGCAAATGGAAAAGGAATTAAATGCATTATTATCGGATCTGGTGGTAGAGTACCATAAGCTGCAGAGTTTTCACTGGTACCTGAAAGGAAGTCACTTCTTTGATGACCATGCGAAACTGGAAAGTTTCTATGATGAAATTGCGGAAGCGGTCGATGCCGTAGCGGAAGCCATGCTCCAGCAGAAGCTCAGACCGGAATCGACACTGAAAGGGTTCCTTGCAAAGACAGGAATCCATGAGGCCGAAAATGAGGAAGTGACATCGGAAGAAGCATATACCCGGGTGCTGTCAGACTTCGAGTATCTTCTTAAAGAAGTCATCGCTGTCAAGGAAGCGGCAGAGGAAAAGAAGAATTACCTGGTATCCACTCTGATGGATGATTACATTGCAAGTTTCAGCAAGAACATCTGGATGCTGAGACAGGCCCTGAAATAATTCACAGCAAGGGAAAGGACGCTCTCTGAAAGGGAGTGTCTTTTTTTTGCGCGGATATGAACCTGTTGTCTGAAAACAGGAACTGACAAGAGAATATATTTCTTAAAGGAATATTTCATATAAATGAAAAGAATTTTATTATTATATGGAATAAAAGTAGAATAAAAGAAACGGAAAGAGGTGGTGTGATGGAATATATCGGAGAAAGTTCAGCGATTTATTACTGGCGGGCTCTGGGACTTATCGTATCGGTGCTCATTCTCTACGTGGTTTTTGAAATGCAGAAGAAAAAGATGAGCCGTCTTTCTTCGGCAAATACACATTCCTCCATTGTGCTTCTGCACAAACGGCATGCAGGCAATCCGAACTATTCCAGCAGCACTGAAATCTGCCGCATTGACGGGCTCAGGGCAGAAGCTTTCCTTTACTGTGTCGGCGTGCAGGCGGTCTATCTATCGCCGGGGGAGCATAATATCGAGGTAAATGCCCATTGGGCACGGCATATCCGCGGAAAACGTTTTAAGGAATATGAAGCGGGCCCGCATCATCTGTGCGTAGAAGTGGGACATGGCGAATTATGGTCGCTGGAATATTTTATTCCTGAAAAGAAATTTATTTTTTCCCGGTGCAATGAAAAGAAAATGTTCAAAAAGAGCGTGGTGTGATTATTCCTGTTTTCCCAAAAGTTTACTCAAAAACGGAATAAATCCGAGGAAAAACAAGCAACATATAACAGATAGGAATAACTTGCAAAAAATAGTAGATATTTAAAGATATCCGCTCTATAATCAAAACAGAAGGAAGAAAATAATCCTTCGTGACCGGTCAATTACAAAGGAACAGAAGTGTATCGAAAGATACAGAAAGGAGAAAGGCCATGAATACCATGTATGATGCAGTTATGAAAATGGAACAGCTTTTGGGTGTATATGAAAGACTGATTGACGATCTTGCCGGCTACATGAAGGAAAACGGCATTGATTACACAAATGATGATTCCGTACATCCGGCCATCATGCTCTACTCCGAGGCGGGACGCATTTATTCCAGGCTCCTGCGGACGAGAAAGATGGAAGATCTTCTCCGCATGGAAGGGGAATATAACCTGATGAACGGCATGGTGAATGAAATGAAAGCGGGCGCCTGGGCAAATCTCTCGGGCGAGGATGTTTCCCGCAAGGTTATGTAACATGAAACCTCAGAGGCGTATGTCTGAAAAAGGGGCATACGCTTTTTGAGTGGCAGAGAAATAATTCCATCAGAAAAGCGCTTCCGTCTGCCGCCGCAGGGCGATAAGCGAAAGCGCTTTTTGCTGTGTGCAGTTTTGGGTGATAGAACATAACACGTTTTATCCTTGTAAGTCCCATTCTTGACCCCGCTCAGAATGACGGCGGACGGCAAGGCGTCATCAGCGTAATAGATTTTTTACTCTATCTTACCGTCCCGTTTCCCATTTTTGCCACTGCGTTTAATGATAGGGAACGGTAAAACGTCATCCTGAACGGATGTGAAGGATCTGCTGTTGTGGTGAGGAAATCGGTAAGATGTCATCAGCGTAATAGATTCTTCACTCCGTGTCACTGTCTCGTTTACCAAGTTTCCCACAAGGCATTCTTGCCTCTGTTCAGAATGACGGCGGACAGCAAGGCGTCATCCGGAAGCGAATGTGAAGGATCTGCTGTTGTGGTGAGGAAAGCGGTAAGATGTCATCAGCGTAATAGATTCTTCACTCCGTGCCACTGTCTCATTTACCAAGTTTCCCACACGGCATTTTTGTCTCCGCTCAGAATGACGGCGGACGGCAAGGAGTCATCAGCGTAATAGATTTTTTACTCTGTCTTACCGTCCCGTTTCCCATTTTTGACACTGCGTTTAATGATAGGGAACGGTAAAACGTCATCCTGAACGGATGTGAAGGATCTGCACCCGTGATGAGGCAAGCCCTTTTTTCAAGAAGGCATTGTTGATTTCTGAAAACCGGAATCCAGCCTGCGCCGGCTGAAAACATCTTGGCAGCAAAAAAGAGTACCTGATGTCTGAAACCACAGGTACCCTTTTTTGATTAAATTCAATGGTTTATTTCTGTTTCTTTTCTCGGATGGGCGATGGTCCGGTAGCCTTCCACGGCAAGAATCAGGGCGAGGATGACGAGGAGCGAACCAATGATGACCTGTGCGTAGGGCCCCCAGCCGGCGGCGCCTGCCATGATGATGCCAATCTGGTTTTTCACGATAAGGGAAAGAGAGCAGATGGTGACGAGGAGCATGAAACTCATGGGGAAGAGGAACATTTTATTGTTCTTTCCTGCGTTGCCGAGCCATGCGGCGACAGCAAGGAGACCGATGGCGGCAAGAAGCTGGTTAGCCGCGCCGAAGAGTCCCCAGATTTTGGCAAATCCGCCCATGCCGAGAGAGATGCCGAGAATGACGGTGATAATGGTCGCAAAATACGGATTCACCATGAGTTTGCGGAACCCGTCCTTGACATCTTTTGGATTTTCGCCTGGTTCGAGCCAGAATTCCTGGAACATGAAGCGTGCCAGCCTGGTGGCGGTATCAAGAGAAGTCAGGCAGAAAGCGGAGTAAGTAAGGACAAGAAGGGTGTACATGATGTTTTTCAGTCCTTCAAATCCCGGAATGGCAGCGACCATGGCGGCGATCCCGCCGGCAAAGATATCTGTCGCGCCATGGGTATGGCCCGTTACACGGGCATAGCCGATTGCGCAGAGAGTGATGATGGCGAGTACGCATTCCAGGAGCATACCGCCATAAGCGATAGGCTTTGCGTCCGATTCTTTATCAAGCTGTTTGGACGTCGTCCCCGAAGAAACAAGGGAATGGAAGCCGGAAATAGCGCCGCATGCAACGGTAGTGAACAAAATCGGGAAGAGGAACTGCGTTCCGTTTGCGTTGTTGATGGTGAAGCCCGCAAAAGCGGGGAAGACCTTTTCATCAATGGTCGGATGAGCGCCGACGATGCCGATGACGGCGACGATGAGCATCGCGTAGAGAAGGAATGAACTGAGGTAGTCACGAGGCTGGAGAAGGATCCAGACAGGGGTGACCGAAGCGATGGTGATATAAATGCCGACAAGGATCATCCATGTATTCATGGAGAAATAGAACGGATGGAAATTCATGCCGACGGACATGCACAGAACGATCGCCCCAACGCCGAGGATGGAAGAAATGACCATCGGCGTGTGGCGGCGGTATACGGCAAAACCGAAAACGATAGCGATGAGGATGAACATGATGGAAACCATGGCGACAGATGCTTTTGTCGCGCTGGCCGCCATGTCGAGAACGCCGTCCTTATAAGTCGCGCCGAAGGTGGAAGCCACGATAGCGGCAAAAGCGGCCACTACAAGGATCAGTGTGAGGTATGAGAAGATGATGAAAAGCTGTTTTGCCCTTTTTGACATATTCAGGGAAATGATTTCACCGATGGATTTGCCCTGATGGCGGATAGAGGCAAAAAGCGCGCCGAAATCATGGACACCGCCGAAGAAGATGCCGCCAATCAGTACCCAGAGGGTGACCGGCAGCCAGCCGAACATGGCCGCGCCGATCGGCCCCGTGATGGGTCCCGCACCGGCAATGGATGAGAAATGATGGCCCATGAGGATGGGTGCTTTGGCGGGAACGTAATCCACGCCGTCTTCCATGGTGTGGGCGGGCGTAGGATGATTTCCTTCGTTTACTCCCCACTGTCTGGCGACCCAGCCGCCGTAGAAAACGTAGCCGCAGAACAGAACGGCGATACTGATCAGCAAAAGTACAAGCGTGTTCATGCTACTCCCCCTTTGTAATTAACTCCTGAAAAATATTTCTTAGGTTCTTTTCCATGCATCGTCCGCTCTTATTAAAATAGAGCGAACGCTTTTCCATATCCAGGCAGCCTGTGTGAAATTCCAGCCAGCCGTGGAGTGAAAAGCGGAATGTTTTATAGATGCGGCAGTTTTCTACCGCTTTCCGTGCCGCATCGTCCACCTTGCCGCAGATAAAGACAGGTGAGACATAGGTGTACATATGGCCCGAACCGATATGGGCCATTTCCATGCCGGCATTATAAGCGTAATCGCGGCACCTTTCAAAAAGATCCGCAGTCAGATGATCGGCGGTGAAAAGAAATATGAACTCTTCCTGATTGGCGGACCAGATTTCATTGGATTTGAGAAATAAGTGCTGGCCTGTTTTTTCATAATATTCGCAGACAGCGGCAAGACCGTTTCTTTCATCTTCCCGGAAAGGAGAGAGCTTTACCGCTTCTCTGAGATTCCGGCCTTCCTCCAATGGCGGTGAGATGCCTCCGTCAAAACGCGTAATATTATAAAAACGCCGGTAGCTTTTCAGCAGCCGTTCCACAGCATTTTCTTTTTTATTTTCCATAGAACAGCCTCAAATAAAAATCATGAAGTAAAAGTATGCAATAATAATCAAAAAAGATATCAGATATATAGTAATACGTCTTGCAAAAGATTTCAACCATTATTAGCCATTAAAATGCTATAAAAAATATTTTAAAGAACTGAATGGGTGAATAATAGTACCTTTATACCT